>Ga0102588_1000259_pt2 | contig 41351 bp, 39 predicted proteins | sample AraplaMF_Col_mMS_FD_76854 | JGI IMG/M metagenome (GOLD analysis project Ga0102588, IMG submission 76854) | Arabidopsis root microbial communities from the University of North Carolina, USA - plate scrape MF_Col_mMS (SPADES assembly) (version 2) | ecosystem: Host-associated > Plants > Roots >...
GCTTCACATGGTGTGAGGGGGTATTGGGCTCCCGTCGGAATAGGTGTTCGTGGCGACGAGGAACACCGAAATGGGCGGCAGCGCGGCGGCCTCGGCCTCATGGCCCGGCATGAGGTACCAGTAATTGCCACCGATCACGGGTGAGCCGGGAAGATTCGCACCCCAGCTCGCGTCGTCCTTCGTCGGCACGTAGAACATGACATGCGCCATGTTGTGCTCGCCCTGCGCCGAGAGATACGCGTTCTTCGACATCATGTAGCACATGGCGCCGGCGCCGAGCGGCGGAATGGCCTTGCTGCTCAGCGCCGCCTTGATGCCGTCCATGACCTCGGCATCCGTCTTGCCGGCGAGCGTCAGGGCCGTGCGCAGTTTCAGGATGGCGGTCATCGTCGGCACGGCGGGCGGGTTGTCGCAGGCGGCGGCGCGGATCTTCGGATCCCAGCGTTCGGGCCAGTCGGGCGCGCCGCCGAAGCCGCGGCCAACGTAACAAACGAAGCCGTTCGTTCCCTTCACTGCGATTTCGTAGCCTTTTCGCGTGAGCACGAGCACGGTGGCGTCCTTGGCGATCGATGCCGGGGCGGCGCTCTTTGCCAGATCGATTTCCGCCGTGCGATCCATGAGGTACGCGTCGACCGGTGCCATCCGGGGCGCATCGGCGGCACCGGTGGCAGGTGCGGCGGCGAGGCATGCCGCGAAGGCGGCAGCCAGGGCGAAGGGGAGCTTGCGGTGATCGGGCTTCATCGTCGTTCCTCCAGTGCGGCGGGTATCGCCATATGAGGTCGTCGAACGAGGGTGCCGCCATTCGACACGGGATATGCCCACGGCCGGGGCATAGAACGTTCGACCAATCGCGCAGGCGACGGGGCGGCGCCAGAATAGGCCGCCTTCCCCCTGAGTGCGACCATGCGCACGGTACTGATGTGCCACGCCGACGACGCGTTCGACCGCCAGGGCCTCGCGGCCTGGCTGGCGTCGTTCTCGGATCTGGCCGGCCTCGTCCTGATCGAGGAGACCGGCGAACAGAAGCGCGCCCGTGTGCGGCGCGAGCTGAAGCGCGTGGGCCCGTGGCGCTTCCTTGACGTGCTGGCGATGCGGGTCTACTACCGGCTCCGGCTCGCCGCAGCCGATCGTGCATGGATGGACGCCAGCCTCGAGGAGTTGCGAGCCCGGTTCGGCGGCGTGCCCGGCGTGCCGGAGCTGCGCGTATCGAGCGCCAACGCACCGGAAGTGGCGGGGTTCGTGGCGGCCTGCAAACCCGACGTGATGATCGCCCGCAGCAAGCAGCTGCTCTCGCGCAAGATATTCCGCATTCCCCTCCACGGCTGCCTCGTGATGCACCCCGGCATCTGTCCGGAATACCGGAACGCCCATGGCTGTTTCTGGGCACTGGCCGAGCGTGACCTCGACCGCGTGGGGCTGACGCTCCTGCGTATCGACGCCGGCGTCGACACCGGCCCGGTCTATGGGCACTACACGTACGCCTTCGACGAAGCGAACGAATCGCACGTGCGGGTGCAGTACCGCATGGTGCTCGAGAACCTGGAGGCACTCGCCCAGCGTATCCGCGACATCGCCGCCGGTACGGCGCGGCCCGTGGACGTGACAGGCCGGCAGAGCGGTGCCTGGGGCCAGCCGTGGCTCAGCCGTTACCTCCGCTGGAAACGCGCCGCGCTCGCCCGGCAGCCCGCCACGGCCACCGCCGAATGAGCCTCGCCACGCTCATGTACCACGACGTGGTGTCCGCCGGACGCTGGGACGAAAGCGGCTTCGCGGGCAGCGCGGCAGCGCATTACAAGCTCGACACCGAGCGCTTCATCGCGCATCTCGACGCCATGGGCGCCGCCGGCGCCACGTTCGCCGACCCGGTTGCCGTCGCGGGAGGCCGCCACGAGGGCTGCCTGCTGACCTACGACGATGGCGGCGCAAGCGCGTCCGCCGCTGGCGCCCTCATGCGGGAGCGCGGCATCAGCGGCTGCTTCTTCATCACGACCGGTCGCATCGGCACACCCGGGTTCGTCGACGCGGCGATGCTGCGCGCCCTGCGAAAGGACGGCCACCTGATCGGCAGCCATTCGCACACGCACCCCGCGAACATCTCGCACCTCGATACGCACGCGCTGCGCGAGGAATGGCGGCGCAGCGTCGACACGCTGGAGCAGATCCTCGGCGAGCCCGTGCAGACGGCGTCGGTGCCCGGTGGTTTCATGTCGACACCTGTGCTGCATGCCGCGGAATCCATGGGCATACGCACGTTGTTCACCTCCGAGCCCACCACGCGCGTATGGCACAGCGACAGCTGCGCGGTGCTCGGTCGCTATGCGCTGCTGCGGGACTCGGCACCTGCCGTAGCGGTAGCGCTGGCGACCGGGCAGGGCGGTGCACGACTGAAGCAATGGGCCGCGTGGAACGTCAAGAAGCCACTCAAGCGCTGGGCAGGGCCGGTGTATCGCTTCGCGCGCACGCGCCTGCTGCACGATCGCATGTCGACCTGAAACGGGTCGCGCCTGCGTCGCGCAGGTCGCGACCCGGCTCCCTCATCGGTTACCGATGCCGTTGGCCATGCGGGCCACCCAGCGATACATGAAGAACACGACCAGCGCGAACGCGATGCCGCCGATCCATTGGGCCTTGTCGCCGAAGTCGGCGCCGACGAGTGCCAGCGGCGCCTGCAGATTGCTGAAACCCAGTTTGTCGGCGAACGCCACGATCGCGGCGATGATCACGCCGATGATGCTCTCGCCCACGATCAGGCCCGAGGCGAGCAGCACGCCGAGCTGCTTCGTGCTTTCCGGCCGCTTCGCGCGATCCGCGCGGCGGTCGAAGTACCAGCCCACGATCGAACCCACCACCACCATCAGCGTGCTGACGGTGGGCAGGTAGATACCCAGACCCACGGCCAGCGGCGGTATGCGCAGGCCCTTGGTGGTGCGTGCCAGGATTTCGTCGATGGCGATGACCGCGATACCGATGCCGACGCCGATCTCGATCAGGCTCCAGTCGATGTTGCCGGTGATCACGCCCTGGGCCAGCGCCGAGATCAGGCCGGCCTGCGGTGCCGGCAGCGCGTGCGGGCCGGCGCCCGCGACGCCGACGAAACCGTAGGCTTTGTTGATCAGGTCCAGCACCGGCGGGATCACCGCCGCGCCGGCGACCACGCCGACGACCAGTGCCACCTGCTGCCGCCACGGCGTGGCGTCCACCAGCTGGCCGGTCTTCAGATCCTGCAGGTTGTTGTTGGCGATCGCGGCGACGGTGAACACCACCGAGGTGATGAACAGCGCGAAGGCCACCAGCGCCTTGCCTTCATCGGGGCCGACATACGGCTTGACGAAGGCCACCAGCAGCAACGCAGCACAGATCACCACGAGAATGCCGACGCCCGACAGCGGGCTGTTGGACGAGCCGATCAGTCCGGCCATGTAACCGCACACGGTCGACACGAAGAAGCCCATCAACACCACGAAGGCGACGCCGCCGATGGCCAGCACGCCCACGTGCGCGCCAAGGCCGGCCGTGTTGCTGAAGTAGCCGAGCAGCCACGCGATGGGAATGAAGCAGCCGAGCGTGACGAGACCGACGATGCCGATCGGGATGTCTCGTTCGGTGCGCGGCAGGGTGTGTGCGTCGCCGGCCTTGCGCACCCGCGCGGCCGCCATCGCCGAGGTAAGCCCGGTAATCACCGGCTTCACCAGCTTGGCGAGCGTCCAGATGGCCGATACGCCGATCGCGCCGGCGCCGACGTAGCGCACCTTCTGGCTCCAGGTGGCGTTGGCGAGATCGGACAGCGGCAGCGAGAGGTCGCCAAGCGCCGAGAAGTGCGGCACGCCCCAGCCCCAGCCGATGATCGCGCCGACCAGCATGGCGATACCGACCGAAATACCCACCAGGTGACCGATGGCGAACAGCGCGAACGACAGACCGAAGTCGAAGCCGCTGACGCCCCCCTTGTCGTTGACGCGGAAATAGCGCACGAAGTCGCTGGCGAACACCTGGGTGGCCACGACCACGGCGAACACGGCCGAGACGATCGAACCCCACAGCACGGCGAGCAGGCCGGCGCGGCTTTCCTCCACGTTGCTGGCATCCGCGTCGTCGCCGCTACCGACCCTCAGCACTTCGGCGCACGCGATGCCCTCGGGGTAGGGCAGGTCGGAGTTGGTGACCAGCGCGCGGCGCAGCGGAATGGAATACATCACACCCAGGATGCCGCCCAGCGCGCACACGGCGAACGAGGTCCAGAACGGGAAGTCGGCCCACCAGCCGATCATGATCATGCCAGGCAGCACGAAGATGATGGAAGACAAGGTGCCCGCCGCCGAAGCGATGGTCTGCACCACGTTGTTTTCCTGGATAGTGGAATCCCTGAACCCGCGGAGCAGGGCCATGGAAATCACCGCCGCCGGAATCGACGTGGCGAACGTCAGGCCCGCCTTCAGGCCGAAGAACACGTTGGCGGCGGTGAACACCACCGTGATGATCACGCCGAGGATGAGACCGCGAACGGTCAGCTCATTGCGATGGTCCGATGGAGGCAAGTTTCCGCTCAAAGTCGTCCGTCCTGTGATGGGCCCTGGTGTCCGCACGGAAGCGCGCGGCGGCATGGAGCCCGCCTCGTGCGGCAGGTCCGGCCGTAGGGTTGCCCGATTCGGCGGGAATCGCAATGGGGCGGGGCGGCCTTGTGCCAACCGGCTGGCCGAAAATACCCACGTTCCGCGCGACATCCTGTGGCAAGCTCTGCGGCACACGCGCCGGGTCACGACGGCGAGGCCCTCGACACCGCGGGCCTTCCGACGCCCCAGGCAAGGAGCCACGGAATGTTTCTCAAGGAGTTGGATGTCATGACCCGATCACTTCGCAGCGCCGTCATCGCAGCGGGCGCTCTCCTCCTTTCGCATGCGACGTGCGCCACGGACCTCTCCGGGCCATGGACGCTGTCCATCCAGAACTCTCAGCACGTAGTTGTCGCCACACTCGAGATCGAGTTCACGGAGAGCGACGCGAGATCGTGCCTCGGCGGTGAGTGGAAGAAGGTGAACGTGGTACAGGCGACGACCCGGGACGACGACTTCTACCCGATATCGGAGCCCTTGTCGTACCGGGTGGAAGACGGTCACCTGACGATCGGCCGCAACGAGAAATGCGATGCCTATCTCTTGCTGAAGGGGGCGATGGCAGGGCCTTCGATCAGCGGCGACTACTTTGGCTACGGGCGCTGGGGCACGTCGCCGCGGGGTTACTTCGAGTTGCGCCGGGCTCGATAGACATGACGAACCCATCAGCGGCACAGCGAGGCGATCGAATGGAACGGTATCAGCACCTGAAGCTCTTCTTTCGCGTCTACCTCGACGTCATGCTGGACCTCAGCGGACTCCCCGAGGAACAGCGGCCGATGTTCCTGCTCGAGAAAGACGAGGAAAAGGGAATCCGGCGCGCCAGTGCAAGTCTGAGAATGGTGCTAGGAGACGTGATCGCTCAACTCGAGCACGCACCGGAACACGAAGTGGAGGCACTGGTCGTCGCACTGGAAGCGGCGGGAGCCCCAAGCATCTCAACGGTGCGCTCATTGGTTTCGAAGAAGGCGGCCGCCGTACTCAAGCGGGGCGTCATCCGGAACGAGGTGGAGTTCTACCTCATGAAGGAAATGCTGGATCGATCGGATCTGCGGCATGACGACATCCACACGATCGGACAGATGATCCATCGATTCGAGTTCGGTACATCCGGCGAAAACACCGCGGACTCACGTCAGAACTGACGGTCTCTCTCAACGAAACCTCGAATGTACGGCTGCGGATGAAAGCGAAGATATCCGAAAGCTTGCTGGCACTGCTGGAGTCGGCCAGCGAAACGAAGGCACTCCTGCCGGCATTGCTGGTCCGCGAGCCGACCCTTGCCATCGAGGGCACAGGCGATTTGATCGATGCTTTTTCCAGCGCCTGCGAAGACTTGCTCAATCGTGTCGGTTTCGATGAAGACTACAACCCCAACGTGCACCTAAGATCACTTGAGCAATTGATCGACGATCTGTTCGAGTGAATGGGACCTATAGGGTGATGAACTTCATTCGCGGAGCAGGTGACCGGAAGCGTGGCTGCCGCGTGTTCAACGGCGGCCATCTGCGCATCATCCTTCTGGGCATGCTCGGGGCATTCTGTTGCATGGCATTCAAAACCATTCCTGAAAACGTTACGGGCCGGGTTACCGTGGTAGGCGCAACCCCGGTGTTCACCTCGGGCGTCATCGAGGCATGGATAGGAGTCACCGTCGCACCGGCAGGCAGGGGAGCCTCCGCGCGGCTGTTCCTGCCCTATCTCACGCCGGATCAAGCCATTCCACGCGCTGGTGACAAGTGCACGTTTTTCGTTCGCAACGGTGACGTGAGTGGTCTGGTCGGCACGACGATGCTCAACCTGAAGAATCAGCAAGTTGTGGAAAGCTTCCGTTGCGACCGGGCGAGCTGAGAGCATTCTGGCGGTCATTGCCGACGTCGCGAGCGTCCGGCGGCTCGCAGGATGGAAAGGGTGAACGACAAGATGCGATACCTGACCAAGCTCGAAGAAGCCGCACTGGTGCAAATGGGATCTCTGATCGCGAATACCGAGTTGCGCGAACAATTCTTCATCGATATGGCAGGTGCGATGGTAGATGAACAGCCACCCGAAGCGGCGCGGTTGATCTTCCATATCGGCGGGCTTCTCCGAGGTCCTTACGCGGCCAGGACACGTTTCGCGGTGACGACAACTATCCCGTCGAGGGAACGGTCGAGGATGCTGACGGCGTACGTATCGAGGTTTACCTGTACCAGATAGATGGGCGAGTTTATGAGCTTGAGCTCCTGCGTCCGGATGCGAAGCCTCTTCTTAAGCCGGACTGGCAGACCTTCGCGACCCGTTGAACCAATAAACGTCCATAGCATTACACCTCTGCATACGTCCGAAGCATTCTCGATGAATCGACTCTGGAGCCAAAAGCTCACGCGATAGGATAGGATCGGAAACGAGATTGCCATCCGGGCACCTCGACCGGGGCGAAGGGGGATTCATGAAAGTAATGTCCGTTCTTTTCTGCGCAACGAGCGCGGTGGCGTTGGTCGCCGATGTGTCGGCGGAATCAGCGGTCGCTCAGACGTCTCAAGGCATCAGGCAGACGCTCGATGCGAGCGCGGCTGCCTGGTCCGCAGGTGACCTGAAGACCTTCATGGCGTGCTACGAGCATTCGCCCGACACCCTTTTCGTGGGCGCTGGCGGGGTGACCACCGGGTACGACGCGATCGAAGCCATGTATGCGTCGACCTATAAGAAGCCTGGCGCAAGTCTCGGTAAACTGAGGCTGGACGTGATCAACGTAAGAGACCTCGGGTCGCAGTACGCCTTCGCGGTCGTCCGCTATCACCTCAAGCCCGATACGGGCGCTGAGGTTTCAGGGCTATCGACTCTGCTATTCCATAAGGTCGATGGGCGCTGGCTGATCAACAGCGACCACAGTTCCTGAGCACCATCAGGAAGACGAGAGGGGTGTCTCGTATCCGTACTGCCTTGCTAGCCGTCGTGTTGGCGGCCCTCGTGTCGCCGGTGGCTCTGGGCGCGAGCACGCCCGAAAGCCCGCATGCCGTCCTTTCCGACGCTGCCCGTGCCCATACTTACGCAGGCGCCATGACCGCGCGCTGGCGAAGCCTGCTCGAGTCTGAAGTTCCCAGAGCGAATCTCTATCTGGGCATGAGCAAAGGCGACGAACCTCAGCCGTTGCTGTACGCCGTCGCGGCAACCACCGCTCAGGGCCGACCGGTGGAACGGCCCGACGGGTCGATCGTCGCGGCCTCGTGCAGGCCCGGATCGTGCGAGGAGAGGGGCTTGATCTGGGTCTCGAATGACGGCGTGGTGGCGGGTGCCATCGTTCACTTCTACTACGGGGATCCGAAAGCGCCCATGAGCCCGTCGCTTCTGCTCTGGTCGCGCGACGTGAGCGCGAATGCCTTACCCCATGGATTCGTGATGGCTCTCACCGAATGGCTTCGCCAGCCAGTCACGTCGGCAGGCTTCAAGGCCATCCGGATGACTGGACGCGGCGGCGCGACGATCGACGTGACGCCACGGCAGCTCCTTCCATGAGCGTTCGAAAGATTGCCTCACGTGCCGTCTCGATGGCCTGGCTGCTTCTTGCCTCGTTCTCCGCCACCGCCGACGAGCCGTGTTGCGATGAAGCGCATGGATTTCACCGTGCCGGCGCCCTGTATGCAGGCATGCCGATCGACCTCGATGGCGGAGGCAAGCGTCCCGGTCGCCATGGCATGGTGGTCGCCATCGATGGCATCGATGACCTGATGGACGCGTGTGCAAGGCATGGCGCTTTATGGGTTGGCGGAGCGAAGGAACCGGTGACGTGTAATGGCGTGACACAAGGGCACACCCTGGCCGTTCTCGATATGAGCCTGACTCGCATTGACAGCGAGAACGCGAGCCTTTCATTGCCAGTGCTGCTCTCGACGACGCCGTTCGAGCTTCGAAAAGCCACTTTCGCTAACGCGACTCCCGAAGAAACCGAGGCGGTCCGGGGTGCTGACGCAGGTCTCGTGCATTCCGGCGTTGTGAAAGTCCCGATGGCCAGCGGTGAAACCCTCTTTGCGGTCGACACTCGCCGTCTACCGGACGGCAACGGCGAACAAGACTGCGCGACGACGGCACAAGCGATCTTCGTTCGACATCAGGGCCGGATGCGCCGTATCGGCGAACTACCGGCTCGACCCTCCGAGATCGCGATGGTCGACAAGCCGTACCTGATCGTCCCCCTCGATTGCGGAAAGCGACTCGGCATCTGGACCATCGGCGAAACATTGAGGCAGGTCGGGTATTTCGACAACGGTTACGAGTACGGCGGAGCTTGATTCCGCTCGCGGGTGCCGACACGTGAGGCGACCGCTGCACACTCAAAGGGCAGGTGGCTTTCGCATCTCGTCCGGTGTATTCGCCAGTACCCACCCCGATTCGGCCATTACCCAGACCCGAGTGCCGTCCCAGTAGCGGATGGTGAGTTCGTCGCTACTCGTGCGCGGATAAATGCACTGCTGCGCCTTCGTGAATGCGAGTAGCCGGGCCATGGCACCACCCTCGTTCATTGCCAGCAACGACTCCCGATCAGGGATATCCATCGTGGCAAGGAACTCCTTCTTCAGTGCCGGGTCCAGCAACGACGCGGCGGCGACGTCTCGCATCTGGTGCTTCGCTTCCCATGCGGCCTGAATCCGTTCGCGCGGCGTCTCGTGCCGTGCGACGAGCGTCGGCAACCGTGCGGTCATCTGCTTGTACCACCTGGATACCTCGGAACTGAGCATCGATTTGGGTGGCGGCACGGGGAAGGGGATCCGCTTTTTCGCCAGGCCAGCCTGCCGCTTTGCTTCGCGAGCATCGTCGCGCTCGAGGCGTGCCTGACGTTCCGGCGTCAGCCTCTCATCCCAGTCGACGTGCACATGCGCGTATTGAGTTTCGTCGACCTCACCGGTCACGCGGTCCGTGCGCGTGAGCAGCAACAGATGCCCATCGATCACGCCGTCATACGCTACGTGAAAACGTGGCCCTTCGAGGGCGAAGGCAAGTCGCGCTCCGTCATGAGTCACCTTACCCCAGGCCACGACGGGAGGCATGCGGCCGCGAAGGCCATTGATGGCGGGGTCGAGAGGACCGAGACGAATCGCTTCCACCCGCCCATCGGCATGGAACCGAAGGCACTCCCAGTTCGACCACTCTCCATCTACGTCGAGTTCATAGCGTGTCGCAGCGTAGATGCCATCGAACCTCAAAGCCGCCTGCCGTGCGAAGTGATCGACCGTGTCACGGCCCGGTCCATTGGGCCTCTTCGCGAGGAGGGAGGCAGCCCGCGACCGGGTGCCACCCGCTTCGAGGGCGACGACATCGAGGAGTGCGCCGACGTCGTCGCTTTCGAGCTCGGGCATGTGCTCGAGCGCACGCACGGCATGGTCGCGCGGACGCGTCGAGGGATCACGCATGAGCGCGTGAATCAGTGGACGGCGGTCGGGCTGAGACAGTTCGCTCGAACCAGCCAGGTGCAGGGCAAGCCGTGCGCGCACGTCTGCGCTCGGATGCTTCTGCATCACGCGCAAAACGTCGTCGAGTTGTGGTACCCATCGGCGATACGTGCAGACATGCCGCACGATGTCCTCGGCGTAATCGCCATCGGCCGCGGCCTCCGAGGCAACGACAACGGCGGCCTCAGCCGTGGGTGCGTTCATCAGCGCCAGAAGCTGGGCGGCCCAGGAACGCACCCGTGGCGACGACGATTCACGTGACGCCGCGACCAGCTTCGTGACCCAGGGATGCGAGGCACCGAGAGTGATCAAGCGATGATCGTAGAAATGACGCTCTTCCAGCTGATCGAGCTTGGCTGCTGCCGCGACTCTCGTTTGCTCGTCAGAAGACGCGAGCTGATCGACCAGATCCATGTCCGCCTTGCGCATTCTCGAAAACTCCCCCTGTTACTCGTCCTGTCCACCCGCTGACCCCGCCATGGCAGACTTTGATGCCCAAACTATCCCTTATCGCGGCCTGGAAACGCAAAGGGCAGGGTCCGTGACTTGGTCCACCCGGAAAGGAGAAACTATGGCTCGTCACTGCGTCATGGCCGACGCATCGATCCATACCGGGAACGTCGCACATGAATAAGCCCACCCGTCCCCATGGCGCGTTGATCGCCTTGGCTGCCACGGTGCTGATCTGGTCTTACAGCTGGATCGTGATGAAACAAGCGCTGCACTATGCCGGGCCGTTTGAGTTCGTCGCCCTGCGGTACGCATTAGGAACTGTGGTGCTGGGTGTCGTCCTCGTGGCGACGCGAAGGCCACTGCGTCCTCCCGCGCTAGCCGGAACCATCGTCGTGGGGGTAGCGCAGACCGCGGCATTTCAGGGCCTCAGCCAATTGGCACTGACGACCGGCGGGGTCGGGCACGTGGCGCTTCTCGCGTATGCGATGCCATTCTGGGCCGTGCTTCTTGCCTGGGCGTTGCTCAATGACCGTCCGACAAGGCGCCACTGGCTCGGCATCGTGCTCGCGGCGATCGGACTGGTGTGCGTGATCGCACCCTGGGAAGGCCTCGGTAGCACGCAGGGCACCGTCTACGCGTTGCTTGGTGGCATCTGCTGGGCGCTCGGGACGGTGGTCAGCAAGAAGATATTCATTCGCGACAGACCCGATCCGCTGACGTTCACCGCCTGGCAGATGGGGTTTGGCTCGATCGCGCTCATTGCCGTCGCGTTATGTACGCCCGAGCGAGCGATCGAGTGGAGCGCGCCGTTCGTGGGACTGCTGGCGTATTCGGTGTTCTTTGCGACCAGCCTCGCGTGGGCACTGTGGCTGCTCGTCGTGCAGCGCCTGCCGGCGACGGTCGCTTCCATTTCGTCGCTCGCCGTACCGGTCACGAGCGTGCTGATGGCCTGGGTGATCCTTGCCGAGGCGCCGAGTGTCAGTGAATGGATCGGGATCGCGTTCGTGGTGGCGGGGCTGATTGCCGTCACCGGAGTGGCATCGCATCGCGCGGCGTGAACCCCGCACGATGTAGCAACCACACGGCGAGCAGGGCGTCGACGACGAAAACGAAGGGAAAATAGAGCGCACGCGATCCGCTACCGACAGATTGTTCGGCGGGTACAGCATCAGACTTTGGCGGACATTGCCCTGTTGCCGAGGCTTGCTGGTTCATCAATGGAACTCGCCGGTCGCTTCCCGGGCAAACGTCCGAATCGAACGGCTAGACCGCATATCACTCGCGGTGCGGCTGGTCGCTAGTCTCTCAAGTGTTCCGGCGTTGTTACATTGCACAGCGTCGAGCACTTCACCTATGCTCGCAAACGACAGGGGTGTCGACTGGACCGTGGAGAGTGCGCGATGTCCGGATTCTGGCGTGGAATGGCCCGTTTTGGCTCGATTTGGTGCATTGCACTCTGCATCGCCCCCGCGGGCGATGAAGCGTGGGCAGCCGATACGACTTCGACGAATACGGCAGGTCCATCATTCAATGAGGTGTGTTCGTCGACCTCGTTGACCGCTGCACCCGACGATACGGCCGAAGGAAGGGCAACGAAGGACGCGCTCAGGGGTGCATGCCAGTCTTATCAGCTACAAGTCATCAGCAACCTGACAGCCGCGGCTAAAGCCGCTCCGATCGCACAAGGGTTGGCCGGGTTTTCAGACCTGAAGCAACTTCCTGGAAAAGTTTCGGGACCCACCGCTGCCGATCACGTGGGGCTTGCCCTAAGCCAGTTGGTCTTGAAGGCGACGGTGCAGGCTATCGCGCTGGAGATCAAGAAGGCAGCCGATTGGGAAGGCGTCGAAAGGATCCTGGTTATCGACCAGGATTCGATGAATATGAGGATCCAGGTTGCTTCGACGTCAGATTGGCTGAACTACGTCTATTCCTCGATTGAATCGTCGCGCCAACAGGTGGACTCGACTATTGAAGGCATCCTGGCGGCCGCCAAGCACCGCAACCTTCCTCCCGGTAGTAGCGTCTACGACGCGATGGTACTCGATGGTGTCACTGTCAGCTCGATGTCGACTTCGCCATTTCTTCAGCTGCCGCTTGCCCTGTCCGCCGCACAGGCGATCGCCGGGTCCATGAAGGTGGATGTGTCACTCTCTGCGATCAATTCCTCTGCGCGCTACGAAGTCATACTTGCATCGTTGGCGAGCGATCCGGAAGTCGCGAAGAAGTTGTATTTCCCCGGCTCGATGGCAAGCCAGTGGGATCGCGACGACCCAACGAGCAAGGGGGTCACAGGTTTTCAAGAGGCTTTTACCACGCTGGGAACAGGTGTAGCTGATGCGCGAAAAACGCTCTCGGGTTCCTGCAAAGGCCCCCTTCTCAAGGAGGCGAAGAAGAATGAAACCGTTGAGCTGAAGCGAGCTTGCGACGAGCTTAACTCTCGCGCCATCGAGGCCCAGAAGTTAATGGATACCCTGCTCGCGATTCCAGCCGGCAAGACGGCTTCGACCTACCAGGAGTTGGTTGCCCTCTCCGAACGGTTGGCGCCAAGCGGTGTCGATGCGATGCTCGTGGTCACGGCAAGCGCGATTGGCGCCCACGGAGGCGTATCGACCTCGACATGGCGCAGCGATCGTCTTATGTATGCTGCCGATATGGTAGTCACGTACACCCTTGTCGGATTGGAAGGACATCCGCTCCAGGCGGGCGTGATCTACGGCGCTGGTCAACTGCAGTGCCGTCCGACCCAAAACTGTCTATCGCGCGCGTCAGTCACAATATCTACTCAGATGCCCGTGAGCACGGACTCAGGCATGACCAACGGCGAAAACATCTCTCCCGCTAAGCACCCGTGACGGATGTCCGCACGCATCTCCCAGCTCACTCGCGATGGCGATTTGCTATCCAATGTTCTGCGTACGGATTGCAAAGGGCAGGGGGCGCGAGCACGGAGAGCATATCGATGGCACGCAAACGGACGTGAGGTTCGTGTGTCCTGAAGAGGCCTGTTTACGAGTCGCCGCGGGAGCGACGTTCATCCTCTGGGTCGGCCGCACGACTGGCGAAGGAAAAATCCTCGAGTCGTATATTTAATCCCAGAACGCCTGCACGATGCGGTCGCCAGCACCGAGCACCAGCGTAAGGCGGTTCGGATCGCTGTCGAGCTTTCGGATGCCGTCGTTCTCACGAACGACGCGTGTTCCTTGTGGGAGGTCTTCCTCGCGCACGGCATCTTTACCGGATGCCGAACCGCCCTTCGCCACATACGTCTTTCCCACGCAGCTGGAGCAATCGATGCTGTGCTTCGATGCCTCGACATAGCCCGGAAGCTGCGTGAGCTTCAGGGTGTTGGCGGCGCCCCTTACCCGAATGCCCTTATAGGGATGGCCTGGCTCGATGACGAAGATGGCTTCCATGGGGCCGAACCTGGTCGGGTTGGACGCATCGTCCGGTGCCCGGGCAACGAACATGAGGTCGAGCATGCCGTCGGCCGAGGGGCCGCGGGAGATCGCCACGAGCTGTGGATCGCTCCAGTTATCCGTGCTGCTGAATCCCCGCGCTCGCACGATGTCCAGTTCCGGGGCATGGGCGCTACGGATCAGTTCGACACTTGCGACTTCCAGTACGGGAGTCACCGAGTCCGGACCTTCGCCCGACGGAGATGCGTCCGGGGGCTGTGCGCCACTTGCACCCTGAGGTGGCGCGGCGACCTGTGCCAACGACGTCATACTTACGCATCCGAATAAAACCAACGCGCCCACGATGGCGGCGGCCAGGCGATGTTTGGCATTCATACCGCACTCCTCAGAGGCACGTCATGGTCGATGGTTCGCTCAAGGTCGCTCAGCGCATCGAGGATGATGTCCGCCGGGACTTTCTCGATGAGATCGCAGAAGCGGGTGTGTGTGGTCGAAAAGCTACCGTTCTCGGTTAGCTTGTTGATGGGAGATCCGCCGCCACATACGGAGAAGTAAGCGCATTCCGCTCTGCATGCTTCGACTCCCGCCGATATGTCGCGCTGCATGGCACGCATCGAGGCGCTGTCGAGCATGTCGTCCAGCGAGTGGTGGTGAATGTTACCCACGATGAAGTTCTCGTACTCGGCATTCTTCATCCCGAGCAGTTCCGGGGAAAAACTCGACACGTTGCCCTTGCAGTCGACGTTCACCATGCCGAAGGGCTGGACCTGAGCGTTCTCGATGCACGCATGCGTCGGGTCCATGATCCGCTCAATCATGCTGTCGATCTCCCGCAGGAACCGTACGCTTTCGTCATGCCGCGACTGGTGCCAGAACCTCGTGAGGAATTCACTGAACCTGCTTTCGGCGGAACGTTCCGAGAGCAGGCTCGACACGTGATCGCCTTCCGACTCTTCGACGTTGAAGCAGATGTCGGCGATGCCGTTTTCGACATAAAACGCCAGCATCGCCTCGGGGTCGGCGAGCGATGGGCCCGACAGAACGGATATGACATGGAACGGCACGTTCTCCCGTTGCAGGCAGGCTATGCCCGCCAGCGTTTTGTCGAAGGTGCCTTGTCCTTTCCGGGTAACCCGATTGGCGTCGTGTATGTCACGCGGCCCGTCGATGCTAACGCCCACACCGACCTCCCAACGCCGGAAGAGGGCGCACCAGTCGGGTGTGATCAACGTGCCATTCGTCTGGAAGGCGTGTCTTACACGTATGCCTTCCGGGCGTAGCGCGTCGATGAGTTCGAAGGCCTCCTGGTACCAGGAGACAGGAACGACCAAAGGCTCGCCGGCGTGCCAGATGACGGTCAGGTCAGGGAGCGACCATCCGGACGAGAATACGGCTTCAAAGGTGGCCCGCACGGTGTCGATCGACATCCTCGCCGTACTGTCCCTGTCCGGCAGGTAGCAATACCGACACGCGATATTGCAGAAAGGCGTTGGCTGCACGACCACGGTGGTGATGCACGGCGTCCGGTCGGCGACCGGCGCCTCGGGCAGGGGCAGGACACTCACGACTGCCGGCCTTACCAGTTGTGCCAGAAGTTATGCCAACCCCCGTTTCCCCAGTTGTGCCAGCCATTCCCCCAGTTATGCCAGCCGTTGCCCCAGTTGTGCCAACCATTGCCCCAGTTCCGCCAGCCGCCGTTACGCCAGCCGAAGCCGCCGCCGAAGTTCATCCAGGCAAGGATGAGCCTGGACGCCTTGTTGCCGTCTGGCTTGGTTTCGGTCAGATCCGTTGCGATGGCCGATCGGATGTCGGCGAGGCGACTGGCGACGTCGCGCTCGACAGCGTGTTCGTCCGTAGCGGTGGCCGTCGACGGTCGCACCGCTGTTGCGTGCGCGGAGGCCAAGATGGTCGAAGCGCCAAGCAAGCCGGCGGGAAGGAGCAGGGCGAGCGCGCGGGTAGTGCGGTTCCGGCTATGCATGAGGCTGCCCTTGGTCGGTCGCGGTGATCGTTGTCGGGCTGGCATCCACGACGGGGCGCCGGAGCTCCGCGAACGACGCTACGCCCGTGCCCGGCAGAAAGCTACGTAGAGCCGACTCATGGTCGTTCTAATTGATAAAACACGTGCGAATTGGAAATGCCGGTTTGCTGGCGGTAGCCAAGGCATCGTCTGGCGAGCCGTTCGTAACCGGCGTTCGTGTTGGAAGGCGAGCTCACGGAGTGCAGGGCTGGTGTCGGGGGTTAACCAATCAGGGTGAGTTGCTGACCGAGCGTTCGACGCAAGGGCGAATTCCGGGCGTCAGCCCGGATTAGTCTTCGCGCATGACCTGGAACACATTCCCTTCGGGGTCGCGCCCGTCGTACATCTCGTAGGGAAAGCCGTCGTAGCGCTTGGTCTTTCCCACTCGAACACCTGCAGCCTTGAGCTTTTCACGATGCGCGGCCAGGTCCGATGTGATCTTGAACACAATCTTCGTGGTCGGACCGGGCTTCTCATCAGCATCCTGGGCGGAAGGTTCGGCCGACCTTTCGCGGTAGCGCTCGCCCATAAGGTGAAGTGCCAGCTCAACCGCACCCGCGCCGAATACTACCCACTCGCCCTCGATCTCCTCGGTGACGGGAAGCTCGAAATGCTTCACATAGAAAGCCTTAGCTGCGGGGAAATCGCGTACATAGATGATAAGCCGCGCCAACGTGAGGGGCATGGTGAGTTCGTCCTGATCTAACAGATGGAATGCGAGAGACACATTCGCGACGACTTGCGAATGAGTCCGGCAGACATGCTAGGGGATAGCCACTTGGTCCAGAGCATGACGACGGGCCACGATCACAACATAACGTTAGTTTACATAATATACATTATGCGTAGTTGGATTATTGGCCTGGGCACGTTCTAGGACCCTGCGTTCGCACTTCGTCACCCGTGGTAACCCGCAAACCGTCACTCTTCCGTCAATCTGGCTAAGCCTTCCGCTCGAAAGCGATAATTCACATGTGCGATCGCACTACGCCTCCTGAAGCGTCGCGGCACTCGACTCCGTAGTGACCAAGAAGTCGCGGTTCGTCGATCCCGGAAGACCGACTGCGACGATGGTTCATCTGCGCGTGACGGGAAAAGCTTTGCGTGCCCTGAATGAATCCTCACTGCCTCCGCGGACAAAGCGAGCCTTTGTCCGCCGCGAGTCGCTGCTGCTGCGCGATGCGCCTGCCCTTTTCGGCCTGCCCGGCCGGGCCCAGCGGTTTCAACAAGAATCAGTGTCGTGCACGGCGCTTAATGATCGGGCTACCCGCCATGGCCCGAAGGAGTGCACCATGTATCCGCGAAATCGACACATCCGGCTCAACCTGCTCGCCGCAGCCCTAGGGCTGTTCGTGACGACCGCTCATGCGCAGGCTCCGAAGCAGGTCAGCCCCGTCGTCAAGATCAACGAGGCGGCCGCGACCACGCCCATCACCGCCACGCCGTTGCGGGGGCCGCTGACCATGCTTTCCGGATCCGGCGGCAACATCACGGTTCTGAATGGGCGGGACGGAAAGCTGCTTGTCGATGCCGGTATCGCCGTGTCCCGGCCGCGAGTCGAGAAGGCGCTCGCCGAAATCAGCAGCGCACCGCCGAAATACGTCATCGACACACACTATCACTGGGACCATACCGACGGTAACGCCTGGGTCCATGACGATGGCGCGACAATCATCGCCACCGCCGGCACCGCGAAACGTCTGGCGGTCGATACCCACGTCACGATGTGGGATTACACCTTTAAAGCGGCACCCGAGGGCGGCAGGCCAACCGAGGTGCTTACCGCGAACAAGACCTACCATTTCGCCGGCCAGACCGTGGAAGTCCGGCTGCTCGACCCGTCGCATACCGACACGGATCTGTACGTCGTCTTCAAGGAAGCCAATGTGGCGGCACTGGGCGATCTGTTCTGGAACGGCGTCTATCCCTTCATCGACAACGAGCACGGCGGCGGCATCGACGGCATGATTCGCGACAACGACGCGATTCTCGCCCGACTGAACGACGACGTCATTCTCGTGCCCGGCCATGGCCCCGTGGGAACGAAGAAGCAGTTCAAGGATTTCCGCGACATGCTCGTGGGCATCCGTGACAACGTCGCCGCCCTCAAGAAGCAGGGAAAGACGCTGGAGGAAGTCATCGCCGCGAAACCCACGGCGAAATACGATGCGGTCTATGGTCAGTTCGTCATCACGCCCGACTTCTTCGCCCGCATCGTGTATGAGGGCCTGAAGTAGGACCTACGCTGCGACAATTGTCGTGAAACAAACGAGTGCTGGCCATCATCGGATGGGCGGCGGAGCTTTGCCCAGCCATCGGTGCTAACGGATCCGGCGGCAGTGAAAGATGATCGATTCTCGGACGATAGATCGCGCAGGCAAATGTAATCCTTACGCGTGCAATGTTCGAGCGAGCCGAGCCTCAAGCGGCAAACCGGGAAGGGGCGGCTATCCACGTCGGGCATGGGGATCGTAGTAGATCGCATCCAGCATCGCCGTCCTGCCTTCCCAGATCTGCTTCTCCTGTGGCCTCTTCGGCATATCGGCCCTGTACCACGGCGTGAGCCGCACCTGCTCGATGATGTTGTCCCAATAGTTGTCGAGGTTGATGGTTGAAAAGGCGGCGCCCAGGTAGCCGCAGATGCCGCGGACGTTAGCCCTGTCGAGGCAGACGAACTGATCCGGTCGCCGCATTGCGAGGAGACGGGTGCCCATGCCTTTCCACGATGACGATGCCCCGGGAACGCTCTTGAAAATCGAGAGGTAACGGTCGTAGTCCCTGCGCGTTACGGGCCCCGCGACTGGGATCTGCTCCATGGCCTCAGCAAGAACTCGATAGTGATCGCGCAGCACGTTGTAGTACTTGCCGTGCGCGCTCATCTGCCCGAACGTGCCCCAGTCGACACCGTTGAGTTCGAGTGGCTTGAGCAGGCCGGCGACGCACCTGCGCTGAGTTTCGGTAAGACTGTCGAAGCGTCGCGCTGCCAGCTCGCGCGCGTGGGATAGCATGTCGAGGCGGCTCGCGACGGCGATGTGCCTGTCGTCCCGAACTCGCTGCGCAAACTCGCTCCAGCTCATCGCCTGCGCCGCGACGCGCGTGGCGCTGCGTGTCGTGGCCAGCGGCGGTTTCACCTTCACGAAGCGGCGAATCTCACTCCATGCATCCGCCGTGCGGGCCCTGTTTGCCTCGTAGGACAGAAGAAACGACTCACTTATCACCTCCCCGCCGTCCCAACAGCCCTCGACATAATCCAGAAACGACTGCAGCTCTTCGTTGTCGTGTTCCGCGTTGAGGAAAACGCCGCACTCCGTGTTTACCGGAAGGCCGGATGACGTGAGGTTCGAGCTTCCGACATAAACCTCCAGCCGGTCACCGAGGTCGAACGCGTACACCTTCGGGTGGAACAGATGGCCGTCTGGACTCCTCACCCGCACGTTTCGCATGCCGAGGCACTGGCGGAGCACGCTGGGATCGGTGATGTAGTGGTGAGTACCGATGACCAGACGCGCCATCTTCTTGCGGGCCTTGATCGCTGCCTGCACCACGTCGTTATCAGTTGCCCACGCGGCGGCCCATGAAAAGCTGCCACACTCATGAATCAAGGCAAGCAGGCGATCGCGCACGCCCTGGGCCGTCGCCCCTACAGTCACCCGCATGCAAAGCCCCCTGTGGCTTCGTGAAGAGCGCAATAAGATAATGCAATCTGCCTGCATTCGATCTACACGTGCATCGTGTCCCGTGCCGGGTCACGGCCCCGCGGGAAAGCGAAAGCAAATCTCAGGATTTCGCGACATGCTCATGAGCATCCGGGACACGTCGCCACATTCAAGAAACAGGGCCAAGACGGCTTTCTCCAATCGATCCTCCATTATTCCCGCTACGGTGATGCCCGATTCCCGGGAGATACCCATGTTCGTCATCCGCCACGCGGGCGATCGCGGCCACGCCAACCATGGCTGGCTCGATTCCCACCACAGTTTCTCTTTCGCCGACTACCAGGATAGCGAGCACGTCCACTTCGGTCCCTTGCGCGTCATCAACGAAGACCGCGTCGCCGCGGGTGCGGGCTTCGGCACCCATTCGCATCGCGATATGGAAATCATCAGCTACGTGCTGGAAGGCGAGCTCGCCCATACCGACTCGATGGGCAACAAGGCGGTGATCCGGCCGGGCGAAGTGCAGATCATGTCGGCCGGCAGCGGCGTGACCCACTCGGAAGAGAATCACGCCAGCACCCTCACCCATTTCCTGCAGATCTGGATCATCCCGAACCGGCTGAATCTGAAGCCCGGCTATCAGCAGACGCATTTCCCCGACGCCGAAAAGCGCGGCAAACTGCGCCTCGTGGCGAGCCAGCGCGGTGAGCACGGCTCGGTGACGGTCAATCAGGATGTCCGGATCTACGCCGGCCTGTTCGGCCCCGACGAGTCGGCGCACCACACCATCGACTACGAACGCATCGTGTATGTGCACGTCGTCCGTGGCACGGTCCATGTCAACGGACATCCCTTGTCGGCCGGAGACGCGGCCAGGATCACCGGCGAAAACCGGGTGACTATCACCGACGGTGTCGATGGTGAGGTGCTTCTCTTCGACATGGCGCCGTTGGACTGACGCCTCCGCGTCAGAACTTGTAGGTCACCTTCAGCGCATCGGTATTCGACTTGAAATGGCTGGCGAACTCGCCGCCGTACTCGAGTCGCATGTCCCAGTGGTCGCTGGTCTTCAGATCGAGGCCTGCCGTCGCCTTGAAGCGATCCGACGGCAGGTCGCTGGCGATATGGAAACTGCCGTTCCCCGGGGCGGCGTCGGCAAACCGCATGTCGGCGCCAAGCGTGCCCTGGTTGTAGAACGTACCGCCCACCGCGCCGTAAACCTGCAGGCTCGCTCCATTGCCGAAGACGAAGTTGCTGCCCGCTTCGAGCATCGGCGACGCACCGAACACGTTCGTGGTGGATTGCTTCACCGTCAGATCCAGCGGACCGGCCCCCTGCTCCGTGTAGCCATCGGCATGGATATGCGTCGCGTGCAGGTCGACGTACGGCCTCAGATACCAGCTGTTGAATGCGATCTGCCTGCTGATGCGCGAATGGATGCCCCAGTGACTCACGTCGTAGTCGCCTTGCGCCGTGCCGTCCATGCCTGGCAGCTGCATACGACGGGTCGCGTCGTACGACATCGAACCACCCTCCAGGGCCGCCGATACCAGCCAGTCGTTCATCTGGTGCTTGATCACGACGCCGGCGGTGAAGCCATGGCCGTGAACGTCGTCGTTCGCGTGGATCGTACCGAGGTCGCTCTCGTCCGCCGAGGCCGAGGCACCGACGAACCAGTCCGTCGCCACTTCCTTCTGGCCGCCCAGCTGGAACACGTTGCCGCTCTGGTGGTAGCCGACGCTGTCGCCGCTGGCATCGCGATCGCCATCGTTGCCGATCACCCTGCCCCACACGCAGTCGTGCTCTCGCGTGTCCTGCGCGCCGTCTTCGAAGCGCGGACAGCTGTTCATGCGCTCGACGAACGCGTTGCCGGCCACCACGTGCGCGACCGTCGCCGCCTGCGCGCTCTCGTTCGTCAACTGGTTCAGTGCCTGGACGTACGCTACGCCATTGCCGATCGTCGCGAAGCGGGCCAGTGTCTGCGCCTCGCCCTGGTTGATGGGATTCACCGAGATGTCCGTGTCCCACTGCGCGGCCACTTGCTGCGCGTTCGTGTTCTGCGGCGCGTAGGTCTTCGCCTGAGCCAGGAACTGCGAGCCGATCACCTGCACGTCGAGGGACTGGGGCGTCGGTCGTGTCACGCCGTAGTCGATGAGGAAGCTGTTACCCGGATCCGTCACGCCGATGTACGCAGGACTCGTGACGACCTCGCCGGTGAGAATCGTCACGGGTGTGCGGGTGATGCTAAGGGGGTTGAGTGCGATGGACGTGCCGTTGTTCAGTGCCGCAACACCCAGTACGTTCAGAAGCGACGCCTTCGCGTTGAAAAAATCGGTGGTCGCGCCGATCACGCCGCTGCTCTGGAGCATCCCGGCAAGCGAACTTGCGCCCAACGGGTCGGCGTTACCTCCACCGATATTCAGTGTGCCGTCCGCAGCGTTCTCGACGACGCCCGAACTGCCGCCGCCTGTACCCCATGTGCCGTGGTTCTGCAGCATTCCGCTGATGCCGAGGTCGAGCGAACCGTTGATCGTTCCTCCCGTGTTGTTCGTCACCGCCGCGAAGCTGTCGGGCGCGGAAATCGCCGTGCCGCCGACGTTTCCGATCGTGCCGCTGTTGACGACGGAACCGTCGCCGTTCTTGTTTCCGCCTGTGAGCAGGATCGCGGGCGCCGAACTGTTACCCGTGATGGTGCCGGTGTTCGAGACCGACACCTGGGACGTGTCGCTCTGGCCCTGCGTGTTGACGTACACCGCGCTCGAGCCGGTGCCGGAAGCCTGCACGAGGCCGCTGTTGGTGATGGTGACCGGGCCGGCATCGCCCTGGCCGCCCGACGTGCCCATCCAGCTGTTCCACGTCACCCCATTGGCTCCAAGCGTGCCGGTCGTATAGAGGCCACCGCCACCGCCCACGCTCTGCGCGAAGATGGCATGCGCGTTCTTTCCGGTGGTGACGATCGATCCGGTGTTGTCGATGACGATGTCGCCGCCCGAACCCACGCGATTGTTGGGCTTCTTCGGGTCGTCCACGGGGAACGCGCTCGCCGTCGTCGCCGCGGCCAGGTCGCCGCCGAGTACACCGCCGCCGCCCACCGACTGGGCGAGCACGCCATAAGCGCCATCACCGCCCGTACTGATGCTGCCGCCGAGGGAAAGGTCGATCTTGCCCGCGTTGCCGGCCATCGCGGGGCTATTGAAGGGATTGGTGGCCGATTCACTCAGGCCGACGATCCAGCCACCGCCGCCACCGAGGCTCTGGGCGAGCACGCCATGGGCGTTGGTGCCCTTCGTCGTGATGCTCGTGCCGGCCCCCGTGGACACGTTCACCGCGCCGCCGGTGCCGCAGGAATTGTAGACAGGCGAGTCGCTGACAACATCGCAACCCATCTCGTGCGCGAACGGCAGGGTGAACGTGCCCACGGTCACGCTGTTGAGTGAGCCGGTTTCGTCCCGCGTGGGATCGGTCACGCCCATCAGCGTTCCCGCCGCGGTCGCGGTCGTCTGCATGGCCACCACGTTGCCGCCGCCACCGCCGATGCTTTGCGCCACCACGCCCACGGCGTCGTTGCCCGCTGTGGCGATGCTCGCATTCAGCGCGCCGGAGGTCTGGTTGACCGTGACCACACCGCCGTTGCCGGTGTTGTTGACGCTGTCGGACAGCGCGATCTGTAGCGCCGCGCCGGTCGCCGCCTCGTACTGGCTCGCCGTGATGACGCTTTCGCCGCCACCACCGCCGATGCTTTGCGCGAGCACGCCGAACGAGGCATCGCCCGCCGTGACGATGTTGCCATTATTGGTGACATCGACCGTACCGCCATCGCCATAGCTGAAAGCCTGTCCGTTGACGTTTACCGAGAGCGCCGCATGGTTGCTGGTGGCCGTCTTGTACTGATCGACGACGTACTCGCCGATCTGGCCACCACTCGCGCCGATGCTCTGCGCGAAGATGCCGGCGGACGCCGGACCGCTGGTCTGCGCGGTCATCGTATTCGTGACCGAGACGTTGCCGCCCTCGCCGCCGGCGCCTGTCGATGTGCTCGTCCCGGTACCGCCGAGATAGAGGTTGACGTTGGCGACGCCGTTCGTGCCATCCGCGATGGCATTCGAATTCGCGGCCGCGTAGTCGAGGTATTCGGTCGCCCAGGCCTCCATCTGCCAGACGCTGCTCGCCTGCCATCCGTTCGGGGCGAAAGCGGTGACACCGCCATAGGTTCCCGTCTTGCCCGCGAACTGTTTGCTCGCGGCAAGGTAGGAGGAAAGAGGCAGATCGGTCGAGAACAGCCCTGCCGTGGTGCCGGTGCCGACCTTGCCGCCGCCGCCACCGATCGACTGCGCATAGATGGCCGCGGCGTCGCCCCCATAGGTAAGCACGGTGGCGTTGTTGGTCACGTTCACCGCGCCACCGTCGCCGCCTCCGCCGTTACGGCCGGTGACGGTGAGCGTCTCGCTGACCTTCGCCGCCGAGCCCTTGATGGAGCCGCCCGAACCAAGCCCGCCGCCACCACCCACGCTTTGCGCGAGGATGCCGTTCGATCCGTCGCCAAGCGTCATGACGTTGCCGTCGTTGGTCACATCCACCGTGCCACCGGTGGAACCGATGCCACCGGAACCGCCGAGCGTGATGGCCAGCGTGCCCTTCTGTCCGCCGCCTAGGTATTCGTTGGTGAGCTTGCTGGTGCCGCCCGACCCACCGCCGCCCGCGACGCTCTGCGCGAAGATGCCGTCGGAGCCTTCGCCCGTCGTCCAGATGAGCGAATTGGCCGTGTTGTTCACCGTGACGTTACCCGCCGCGCCGCCCTGTCCGCCCGATCCACCCAGCGCCACCGTCACGTCGAGGTTCGCGCCCTTGCCGGTGCTGTTGCCGGCGGTCAATGCACTGGAGTCGCCACCGTTGCCGCCACCGCCGCTGATGCTCTGCGCAAGCATGCCGTGGGCGCCGGGACCGGCTGTCATGATCACCGCGTCGTTCGTGGCCGTGACGTTGCCGCTCCCCGCGCCGTCGCCGCCCGTGCCGCCGATCGATGCGTTGACCACGACGGACGGAATCACGGTGTTGGCCGCGAATTCGAAAGCATCGGAGACACTCGAACCACCGTTGCCACCGCCACCGGCGACGCTCTGCGCGAGCAGGCCCCAGGCATCGGCGCCCGCGGTCAGGATTTCGCCGAGATTGGCCCCGATGACATCGCCGGCGGTGCCACCGCTGCCGCCGTTGCCTCCCACGGTCACGGATACGTTGATCTGCGCACCGGCCGTGAGCGATTGCGCACCGCCACCGTCGCCACCGCCGCCGCCGACGGCCTGCGCCACCATGCCCTTGGCATGATTGCCGGTGGTGCTGACGATGCCGAGATTGTCGAGCGTGACCTGCGTGGTTCCCGCCGTGCCCGCCGCGCCGCCGCTGCCGCCGTTGCCACCCACCGTGTACGAGAACGCGCCCGTATCGACCATGCTCGCGGTTCCGCCGGAACCGCCACCACCGCCGATGCTCTGCGCCACGAGGCCACTGGATCGCTCGCCCTGGGTCGCAATGATGTAACCGTACTGGGCCGGATCGCTGCCCGTCGAGAGCGCGCCGTTAGCGAGCGTCACCACGCCAGCGGTGCCGCCAGTCTGGCCATTACCCCCGATGGCCACGCCACCGTCGATCGATCCGCCGGACACGGCGCCACCGGCGCCACCGCCGCCGCCGACGCTCTGCGCCACCACACCCATGGAGTCGTCGCCACTCGTCGCGATCAGATTGGACGGCCACACGGTGTTCGATGCGTCGCCAAGATCCACGGTCACCGCGGCGGCGGCACCTCCCTTCGCACCGTTGCCGCCCTTCTTGTAGAAAATGCCGCCGGCACCGTTGCCATTACCGCCTGCGCCACCCACGCTCTGCGCAAGGACACCCGCCGCCGCGAAGCCCGTGGTGTAGACGTTCGCATTGACGATGGCGACGCCGACCGTGCTCGCATCGCCGCCGGCGCCGCCCGCGCCCGCCTTTCCGGCCGTACCGTCTCCCTGCCCGCCGTAACCACCGTCGCCGCCCATGCTCTGCGCCTGGATGCCGGCGGCCATCAGCGCGGCCTGCGCCGTGTCGCCGCTGTCGTCGACGGGAACGACGACGCCTGCCGCCGCCGTCGGCGCACCGGCCGCGACGATGTTCGACGCCGACGACGCCTGACCGATCGTCATCTGTACCGCGCCCGCCGCGCCGCCGGGTCCGCCATTACCACCCTGGCCGATGCCGATATACGAGTACGATCCGGTGCCGTCGCCGCCGGTGCCGCCCTTGCTTTGCGCGACGATGCCCGAGCCCTTCGACGACACGTCGCCTTGATAGAGGTTGTAGGTGACCTGTCCGCCGGCGCCGCCCACGTTGCCGTTGGCACCGGTGACTTTGCCGCCACCCGCCGCGCCGTCGTAACCCAGTGGCTCGCCCGCGTCGCCGCCGTTGGCCCGCATCAGAACAGCGGTGGTTCCCGGTGTGGAGCCGCTCCATCCGTTCGTGCTGATCACCGTGCCGGACTGCGAAAACGTCACGTTGCCGGCATTGCCACCACCGCCGGGCTGGCCGGGGTTGCCGGATTCCGAATCCATGGCGCCCGCCGTGCCGCCCACGCCGCCGCTGCTGTCGAGGTCTACCGCGGCGAGGCCGGTCGTGTCGCTGTTCACGCCGCTGCCCGGCTGCACGGTGAAGACGACGTTGGCACCGTTGCCGCCATTGCCGCCGTTGCCGGTCGGATCGCCACCGTTCGTGCCGGTGCCACCCGCGCCGCCGATGCTCTGCGCCACGATGGAGCTCGTGTAGTAGCCGTTGTCGAGCTCGTCGCTGGTGGGATTCGCGTTACCACCAAGCGCGCCGCTCTGATCGCCGGCCGCGGCACCCGAGTTGTCGTCCTGGATGGGCGGAATGTTCGGCGTCGGCAACGAGATCGACGGCGGCGCGGATTGCGCGTGTGCCGCCGGGGTCGCGATGGCCGCGGTCGCGAGACAGAACGCGAGCGACCGACACAAAGGGCGACGCGCAAGTCGGTCGAGGTTGCGTCGCGTGTGGTGGGAATGCGGTGCTTTCATGATGCGGCCATCCAGGTGTTTGAATGGCAGGCATCATCCGGAATTTTTCCTGTGCATCGTTTCGACTAATCACGACAAATGTCGGATACGCGCGTGGATTAGCGAGAACGCACGGCGGCTATCACGCCGCGATTCGATGCTGTCGCCAATGATGCGGCGTCGTGGCTTCGAGCTGCTTGAACACCGTCGTGAAATGCGCCTGCGTCTGAAAGCCGACAGAAAGGGCGACGTCGAGAATCGACGATCGCGGATGCACCAGCATCGCCTTCGCCTTCTCGATCCGCTGCTGCAGAAGATACCGATGGGGGCGCATGCCGGTGCTCGCCTTGAACTGCGCGGCAAAATGCATCGGCGACAAGCCGGCGGCGGCTGCCATATCGGATAACGTCACGACGTCGCCCAGTCGTTCGCGCACCATGGCTTCGACGCGACGGAAGCGCCACGCAGGCAACCTGCCCGACCGGGGTAAGCCTGGTGAAAGGGAAGCACGTCCGATGGGTACGACAGCGGGCGTCTGCGCCATCGGCACCCCCGAGTATCGGAAGAACGAACTTTCATACGTCATCAGTCAGCCCTCGAAGAAGCGTGTCGGTCTCGCGAAGAAAAGCCCTGCGCGTATTTTCCGGCGGCTCCGGGAGGGCCGCTTTAGCCTCGTGGACAAGAACTATCGAAAATCGGACACTTTCGGCCATGGCCCGGATGGAAATCACGTCGCCCTTCGATCCCGACACGTATCCCGGGAAGGTGGTCGGTTTGGCCACGTCCCTGGGCGACCACGATTCGGGCCTCCACCAGCACCAGCGCGGCCAGCTGCTGTACGCGCGCCAGGGTTGCATCCGGGTCACCGCAGGCGACCTGCTCTGCCTGCTCCCTCCCAGCCGCGCCGTATGGATCCCCGCGGGAATTCCGCATCGCGCGGTCATGCGTCAGGTGGTCGACTACCGTTCCATCTGGTTCGACACCGAGCTCAGCGCCCGGCTGCCGCACGAAGTCTGCGTGCTGGAAGTGGGCCCGCTCCTCGAGGCGGTGCTCGAACCGATGGCCATCGCAGGCTTCGACCAGGACTGGGATCACACCCGCTTCGACCATCTCATCGGTCTGAGCATCCATGAGATCTGCGAAGCGCCACGTCAACCCATGCTGCTGCCGTTACCGCAAGACCGCCGCGTCAGCTCGATCGTCATGCAGCCGGAGCGACTTCCTCCAGAGCTCAACGAGCTGGCCGCGAAGGCCGGCGCGACGGGCAAGACCATCGGGCGCATCTTCCAGCGCGAAACCGGGATGAGCTACCAGCAATGGCGGCAGCAATGGCGCGTGCTCCGCGCCGTCGAACTGCTGGTCATCGGCCATCCCGTGTCCCACACATCGAGCGAGCTGGGCTTCTCGAGCGACAGCGCCTTCATCACGTTCTTCAAGCAGATGCTTGGGTGCACCCCGGGCGCGTACCTGAAGCACTGATTCGGGTCTCTTCCGCGGGGATTGACACGCAATGGACGCTACGTCGTGGCGAGTTGCGTAGGATGGGGGTCTCCTTTCCGTGGCGATCCGCATGCGTCATCTCGTCGTCATCCTCGGCGATCAGCTCAACCTGGACTCCCATGCGTTCGACGAGTTCGATCCCGCGCTCGACCGCGTGTGGATGGCCGAGCGCTCCGGGGAAGCGACGCACGTGTGGTCGACGAAGCCACGCATCGCGATCTTCCTCGCCGCCATGCGGCACTTCGCCCGGGCGCTCGAAGACAACGGCTACCCCCTCGATTACACCAACCTGGACGATCCGGGGCCGGACGACCTCGTCGCCTTCCTGAGCGAGGCGCTCGATCGCCTCCGCCCGCAGCGTCTCGTGATCGTGCGGCCCGGCGAACATCGCCTGCGCGAGGGGATCAAGGCAGCGGCGAAGGCCCACGGCGTCGACTACGTGGAGCGTCCCGACCGCCACTTCCTCTGTTCGGTCGACGACTTCTCGCGATGGGCGAAGGGCAAGACGCAGCTGCGGATGGAAAACTTCTACCGCTGGATGCGCCAACGGCACGACATCCTGCTCGATGGCGGCAAGCCCGTCGGCGGCAAATGGAACTTCGATGCCGAGAATCGCGGCAGCTTCGGCCGCGAAGGCCCGGGCTGGTTGCCCGCGCCCGCGGCGTTTCCGCCCGATGCCATCACGACGGCGGTTCTGTCCGCCGTCGAGGCCGCCTTCGCCGACCATGCGGGCGATCTCGGCGCGTTCGACTGGCCGGTGATTCGCGACGACGCTCTCAAGGCACTCGCCGATTTCCTCGAACACCGCCTCGCCGCGTTCGGCCACTGGCAGGATGCGATGTGGACTGGCGAACCCTGGCTCTACCACGCACGCATCTCGAGCAGCCTCAATCTGCGGCTGCTCACGCCTAAGGAAGTGATCGATGCGGTGCTCGAGCGCTATCGCAAAGGTCACGTCGGGATCGCCTCGGCGGAAGGCTTCATCCGGCAGATCCTGGGATGGCGCGAGTTCGTGCGCGGCGTGTACTGGCTCAACCCGGAACGCCTGCTCCGGTCCAACGCGCTGGAGGCTGCCGAGCCCCTGCCCGGCTTCTACTGGACGGGAGACACCGACATGAACTGCCTGCGCGAGGCCATCGCGCAGACGCTGACGACCGGCTACGCACACCACATCCAGCGACTGATGGTGACGGGCAACTTCGCGATGCTGCTCGGCGTCGAGCCGCGCTTCGTCCACGAGTGGTATCTCGCGGTCTACGTCGACGCCGTCGAATGGGTCGAGGCACCGAACACGCTCGCGATGAGCCAGTTCGCCGACGGGGGACGCATGGTATCCAAACCGTACGCCGCCTCGGGCCGTTATATCGAGCGCATGAGCGACTACTGCAATGGCTGCCGGTTCGATCCCGGCGATGCGACCAGCGACAAAGCCTGTCCGTTCACCACCTTGTACTGGGATTTCCTCGACAGGCATCGCGCCCGGTTCTGGAATCATCCTCGCGCGGCGATGCAGTGGCGATCGCTGGATCGCCTGCCGCCGGGCAAGATCGAACTCATCCGTGAACGAGCGAATCGGCTGCGTGCGATGTGGCGGACACCTCGGGAGCACTGACGGCTCGGCCGCTCGCCTGACGCGCGCAGCGTTCGAGCCAGAGAAACGCTGCGAAAGCCGATGTCGCGGGATGCGCCCGCGTCGCGACGATCGTCGCGAGCAGTTCGAGCACGGCGTCGCGATCGACCAGACCCAGATCGGCCAACGCGCATTCGCGCAGCTGCGCGGTGAGCACGGGAGCGTTCTTCGCCACCAGCGGCGGCAACACGTTCGCGAAGGTTTCCTTGAGATATCCCTTGGGAAAGACGTCGGGGCCGAGATGGCTCTCCAGGTAGCGGCGCATCACTTCCCTGCCCTCGCGGCTGCTTCGTGGCAGCCGCTGGCAGAAAGCCGCCAGATGCGGATCGCTCAGCGGGTTCACCGGCCACTGGCCGTGTTTGAGCAGGTCCGGCGCGCGGCAGGCGTGTGCCAGCAGCGCCGTGGCGGGTACCGCGGTGGCCGGCGCCTCGAACACGGGCCAGCTGCGCGCCGCATTCAGTGCCTGCGGTGTGAGCAACGCCTCGGCGTAGCCACGAGCGTCGCGTCCCCATGCCGGATTCATGGTCGCATCATCGGCGACTTCGCCCACGTAGGCAGGAAACAGCTCGTCGCCCCCGATGCCGGTGAAGAGCACATCGCGTCCCGCATCGCGTGCGGATGACCAGAGCGCCGAGCACGCGTCGATGTAGAAGTCGCGACTGAAACCGAGCGGCCCGTGCGATGCACGCAGGTCGACCGTGGGCGGATACGCGGCGATGTCCACGGTGCGATCCGACAGGCCGAGGCGATCGACGATCGACCCGCGCCGTCGCACCTGCGGCGCGCGAACGTCGCCGTCGAGAAGGATGCCTTTGCTATCGATGTCGCCGTGCTGCCGCGTCAACGCGGTGGCGACCGTGGCCGAGTCCATCCCGCCGCTGAGTTCGAGCGATGCGCCGCCCGTCGCCCACGGGCGCAGGGCCACCACGCGTTGCAGCGCTTCGGCGAAACGCGGCAACGTGTCCTCGCCGTCCTCCGGCGCCGGGCCGTGCTCGACGATGGCCTCCGGATAACGGAACTGTGCCCTGCCCGGCTCCATGTGCATGCATGCGCGCTCCGTCAGCAACACGACGCCGGTGTAGAGCTGTCTCGCCGCATACATGGTGCGGAGCGCCAGCTGGTGGCTAGCGACTTCCAGATCGATCATCGCCGGGCGTGCGGCGAAATCCGACGAATCCCAGGACAGGAACACGCGATCGTCGATCACCTGGCAGTACACCGGCACCGAGCCCAGCAGGCCAGCGCGAATGCGCAGGCGGTGACCCGCCCGAGCCGCTTCGATCATCACGTAGTCGAGGGGCCAGAGAAGCGACTCCCGGTACAGGCTGTCGAACTCCGCATCGCCGGGATGATCCACCACATGGAAAGAACGGTCGCCAGCGAGCCGGCGGCTTCCGGATGCCCGTTCCCTGACGGTCACGAACCAGCGTCCGGCGCCACGTACCACGATCGTCTCGAGCATGGCATGCGTGTGCGGATGGATGGTGCTCGCGCCGAGAGTCAGCGAGCCATCGTGGCAGACCGGATCGAACGCGAGATCGGCTAACGCGATATCGGCCTTGATCATCGGCGAACTCCCTCAACGAAAAGCCGCCTCCCGAAAGGAGACGGCCTGGGGATGGTGCGATCCATGCGGGGGTCGACGAGCAATCAGCCCCAGTCGCCGCCACTATGCGTGGAGCCGATGCGGCCGATGTCGCCGACATCGTCGATCTTCGGCGCCCATTTGACCGCCGTCATGCTGGGTTGCATCGGTCCTTCCATCTGGATGCCGAAGGGATTCACGTCGTGCATCGCCTGATCGCGCTTTTCCATGAGAACTCCCGTTTCGAAGGCCGCCGGATGCGGCGTTTTCGACGCTAACACGGGCATGCCGAAACGAGGAACGCGATGACTACGCGTTATCGGACGATTTATCGCCTCGTGTTGCCGAAACGGGGCGCCCGCCGCGGTTCGCCTGATTACGGGCTGACATACGCAGCGATTCCGAAAATGACCACGAGCGCCACCGCGAGCAACGACCGCTTCTTCGCCTCGGCGTACGAACGGCCGGAGAACCAGAGCGACGCATGAACGCAGACGATCCCCAGAACCATGAGCGCCATCGATATCTGGTGCTGCCTGACGATGTCGGCGCGCGGAACGCTCGGTGAAGGATCGCCAAACTGCGACATGGCTCCGTAATACATCAAAGGCCAGCCAACCAGCGCAAGGACGATGGCGAGATTCGCAAGTCGGGCGGTACGCATGACATTCCCTGTGACGCGGCGCCGGAATGGGCCGTCGTGATGGTCAGCATAACGCCTGCCAACCTGGCGCGCCGCGATCGAACGCCAGCGATCGTCCTTCGCGTTGTCTGCGCGGATTCGGCAGGACATGCCGGCAGCCTCGTGAGGGAGGGCACAATCGCTCCGCCGTACCGGGCAGGAATGTCGCCCAGGACGGTGTCGTCTCGTTGTCTCTCTTCGTCATCACCATGGAGTGCTCACAATGAAGAACGTACTGATCGCCTGTGCTTTCGCCGCTGCCGCCTTCTCCGCCCAGGCCGGCGATGCGCGCCGCCCGGTCGAGTCGCGGCATGCGACGTCGCCCGCGCCGACCTGTCCCGAGGGCCAGATCGCCGTTGCGCATTACATCAACGGCAAGCTGACCTGGGTGTGCGAGCCGATCTGAGCCCGCTTACTCACGCAGAACCGGTTCATTGGACGGCGAGCGGGGAGCCGGGAGGCGTTCCGCTCGCCGTCGTCGCTTCGGGAGGGAGCACGCCACGCCAAATGCGGCGCGCTTTCGACAAGCCCCCGTGATCGCCGGTGCAGATCGTATGGCTCACCCGCGAAAGGAGCCCCACGATGCAAGACACCATCAGCGTGAAGACGGACGACGGCGCGTTCGATGCGTACGTGGCGTATCCCGAGAGCGGTAGCGGTCCCGCCGTGGTCGTGTTGCACGAGGTGTTCGGTGTCAACGACGACATCCGGCAGACCTGTCGTGCGCTCGCCGACGAGGGTTTCATCGTCGTGGCGCCCGATCTTTTCTGGCGCCAGCAGCGCGGGGTCGACCTGAGCGTGAACTCGGAGACCGACTGGAAGGCGGGGCTCGCGCTCTACATGGCATACGACCGCGACAAGGGCGTGCAGGACGTGCTCGCCACCGTCGCCGCCGCGCGAGCGCTGAAAGGGGCCAGCGGCAAGGTCGCGGTGATGGGCTACTGCCTCGGCGGGCTCCTCACGTTCATGACGGCCGCCAGGGGCGACGTGGATGCCGCGGTGGCCTTCCATGGTGGCGACACCGATCGATACGTGGGCGAAGCCGGCGGCATTACCGCGCCGTTTCTCATGCACCTTGCCGACGAAGACGAGTTCATTTCGAAGGCGGCACAGGCGACCATCAGGGAATCCGTCGTCGGCAAGGCGAACGTCGTCGTCTACGGCTACCCGGGCTGCAACCACGCCTTCTCGCGCCACGGCGGCGCGCACTACGACGCGAAAGCGGCCGCTCTCGCGAACGACCGCACGTGGAAGTTCCTGAAGGACAAACTGGGCTGACGCGAACCGTCAGCCCGTCACGACAGCGCCGCGGCATGCACGTGCCGCGCACGGGCCACGATCCATGCGAAGGCGGCGAGTGCCAGCACGACGATGATCGCGCCGTACACGTTCGCCGCCGCGAGCAGGCCCTGGTGCTGTGCCAGGTAGCCCACGGCGATCGTCGGGACGCTGAAGCTCAGGTAGCTCTGGATGTAGAACGCGGCCATCAGCGCACTGCGCTCGTGAGGCTCGACGAGCGGCACGATGCTGCGCACCGCGCCGAGGAACGACGCACCGAAGCCGGCGCCCGCGACGATCGATGCGATCAGCAGGAACACGCCCGAGCCGACGTTCGCGCCGATCAGTACGAGCAGCAGGCCGCCCGCCAGCGCGATCGCGCCCTGCTTGAGCGAACGCATCGCCGAATGGTTCAGACCCTGCAACACCGCGAACGCCCCGCTCACCATGAGTGCGGCCACGACGAGTCCGCCCGTCCACGGCGATGCCGAATGCGTTGTTTTCGCGACCAGCGACGGCATCAGCGAGAGATAGAACCCGCCCAGCATCCAGATCGCGCTGTTCAGCGGCGTGACGGCCCGGAACGCAGCCGATGCGCGCGCCGGCACGCTGACGTGCGGACGCAGGCTGGCCAGCGCGCCAGGCTTCGGCGTCGCGGTTTCGGGGGTGCTGCGCGTGAGCAGCGCCGCGACGACGAGCAGCACGATCAGCACCACGAACACCGTACGCAGCGGCGCCGGGGCGAGCACGACGAGCGCGGTGCTGCCGAGCGCGCCCACGCCCAGCCCGATCATCGGCGCGAAGCTGTTCACGGTCGCACCGCGCAGGCGATCCAGATCGAGGATCGCGGCCGCCAGCGTCGACATGCCGATGCCGGTCGCGATGCCCTGCAGCACGCGCGCCGCGACGAGCCATCCTGGGCTGCTCGCCTCGAGGAAGACGAGCATCGCGACGAGGTCGAGGGCGATCGCGCCGCCGATCACCGGCTTGCGGCCAAGATGATCCGAAAGACGCCCTGCGAACAGGAGCGCCATGAGGAGCGCGAACGCGTAGACCGCGAAGATCACGGTCAGCAGCGTGGGCGTGAACTGCCACGTGGCCTGGTAGATCCGGTACAGCGGCGTGGGTGCGGTCGACGCGGCGATGAAAACGATCAACGAGGCGGTGTGTACCGCCATGGGCCAACGGGTGCGGGAGGCGTTCATGGGGATGAGTTAAAGCAAAGATTGAGCGTTAGTCTACGCCGACTGCGCCTTAAAGCAATAGCTTTGCGTTAGTGATAGAATGTCGGCCATGAACGAGACCTCATCCCCCGCCCCGCGCGCCTCCGGCGCTCGCCCGGGTGGCCGCAGCGCCCGGGTACAGGCCGCCGTGCATCAGGCGGTGAACGAATTGCAGATGTCCGGCCGCGACGACGTGACTGTGCCCGTCATCGCAGCCCGCGCCGGCGTCACGCCCTCGACGATCTATCGCCGCTGGGGCGACCTGGCCCAGCTGCTGGCCGACGTCGCGGTGTCGCGGATGCGGCCCGATACCCTGCCCGCCGACACGGGCGCCTACCGGAACGACCTGCTCACCTGGCTCGAGCAGTATCGCGACGAGATGTCGTCGGAACTGGGGCGATCCATGCTTCGCGACATTCTGAGCGCGCAGGGTCGCGACAATCCCGGCCGCTGCGTGAGCTTCTGCGCGCAGCAGCTCGAAGCCATCGCGGCGCATGCGTCGGCGCGCGGCGAGCAGCCCCTGCCCACCGACGCGCTGCTGGACGGCGTCGTCGCGCCGATGATCTATCGCATCCTGTTCGCCGCCGACATACCGTCGACCGACGATGTCACGCGCTGGGTGGACACGGTGATCGAGAGGCAGGGCGTGAGCGTCGCCTGAATCGAACACCCGCGGGTAACGCGGCGTGGCGTGGAAGAAAGCCAGCGGAAAATTTCGGGGGCGTAGGCTTGTGTCGACGGCATCGCCGACACAGAAGACCTCCATGAAGACCTCGCTTTTGTTCGCCGCTCTGTTATCCCTCGCTTCCGTCGCCAGCGCGGCCGATTCGCCCAGGGATGTGCAGGCGCTCATCGCGCGCGGTGATTTCGCCGGTGCCGAAACCCTGCTTCGGCAAGCCGTGTCGGAACACCCGGCCAGCGCGAAGGCGCATTACGTGCTGGCCGAAGTGCTGGCCCATGAAGGCAACATCGGCGAGGCGAAGGCCGAGGCCACCATGGCCGCGACGCTCGATCCCGGCACGCATTTCACCGATCCCGCGAAGTTCCAGGCGTTCCAGCGCGAGCTCGGCAAGGCGCTCGCGCCGGCCGCGGCCTCGCAGCGCGCGACGACGGTCGCCGACCCCGGCGCGCCCCAGGCGACGACCGGCCGGAGTTCGTCGTACGTGGTGGGGCTGGTGTTCGTCGGCGGCATCGTGTTGTTGCTCCTGCTCTTCCTGGTGCGTCGCAAGCGCGACGTCGCCCCGGCCCCGGGCGGCTACGCCTATACGCCACCCATCGAAAACCCCGCGCCGTACGGGTCTTACACGAACGGCCCCTATGCACCGCAGCCCGCACCGCACTCGGGCGTCGGCACGGCGGTCGCCGCGGGCCTCGGTGGCGTCGTGGCTGGCATGCTGCTCGACGAAGCCCTGCGCGCGCATGGCCAGGGTGGCGAAGCCCCGGTCGTGGCACCGGCGGCGCAGGCGCCCGCCGACCCTTCCGGCCAGGCCTATGACGATCTCCGCAACGATCCGATCGACATGGGCAACGACGACGATTCCTGGGACGACAGTGCATCGGGCGACAGCGGTTCGTCCGACGACGACAACTGGTGACGCGCGCGCCGTTGGCGACGCCGTCCGCTCTTTGCATCGTTTTGCGTTTACGAACGAGCGGCGCCGGTCACCGGCGCCGGTTTAGCGATACGCTGCCTGCACTCGCGCAGAAGGGGCAGCCATGCTCGCCGGCGGCACGGACAACCAGCTCGTACACGCCGTCGCGCTGCTCGGCGCCGCGGTGGTGCTCGTCCCTCTCTTCCGTCGGCTCGGGCTCGGATCCGTCCTCGGTTATCTCACGGCGGGCCTGCTCGTCGGGCCCTTCGGCTTAGGCTGGTTCACCGACCCGGAAGCGATCCTGCATCTCGCCGAACTCGGCGTCGTGATGTTCCTGTTCGTCGTCGGCCTCGAGATGGAGCCGTCGCGGTTGTGGTCGTTGCGTCAGTACATCCTTGGGCTCGGCCTGCTGCAGACGGTCGTCAGCGCGGCGGCGCTGACCGCGCTGGGCTGGCTCACGGGCCTGCCACTGGCCGTCGCGTTCGTGGGCGCGCTGGGCTTCACGCTGACTTCCACCGCCATCGTGATGCAGCTCGTCGCCGAGCGGCGCGACATGACACCCATCGCCGGCCAGAAGATCATCTCCGTGCTGCTGCTCGAAGACCTGCTGCTCGTGCCGCTGCTCGCGCTCGTCGCCTGGATGGCACCCGACCACGGCCACGTCGAGGCGTCCCATGCGTGGTTGCCCGCGCTCAAAGGGCTCGCCGCGCTTGTCGCGCTACTCGTCGCCGGACGCTGGCTGCTCAATCCCCTCTTCCGCATTCTTGCGCAATCGAAGGTGCGCGAGGTGCTCACGGCAGGCGCGCTGCTCGTGGTCCTCGGCGCCGCCGTGTTGATGCAGCTCGGCGGACTGTCCATGGCCATGGGCGCGTTCATCGCTGGTGTGATGCTGTCGGAATCCAGCTTCCGTCATCAGCTGGAAGCCGACGTCGAGCCGTTCCGGGGACTTCTGCTCGGGCTGTTCTTCCTTGGCGTGGGCATGGCGCTCGATGTCGCCACGGTGAAGGCGCACTGGGCATATATCCTCGTCGGCGTGCTCGGCATGATGCTCGTCAAGGGTATCGGCATCTACGTGGTCGCACGCCTCACGCGCAGCGATCACGACGAGGCGTTGCAACGCGCGTCGCTGATGGCGCTCGGTGGCGAATTCGCGTTCGTGCTCTTCGCGGCGGCGACCGCCGGCAATGTCATGACAGCGGCGCAGAACGCGACGTTCACGGCCGCCGTCGTCCTCTCGATGGCGATCGCACCGCTCGTGGAGATCGCGGTGCGGAAACTTGCCGGCACACGTGCCACCGCGCCGCCACCGGCGGCGTCGGACGTCCCCGAAGGCCTCTCGGGCAGCGTGCTCATGATCGGCTTCGGCCGCTTCGGGCAGGTGGTGAGCCAGCCCCTGCTCGCACGCGATGTCGAGGTGACGGTCATCGACACGGACATCGAGATGATCCAGGCGGCATCCGGTTTCGGCTTCCGCATCTATTACGGCGACGGCACGCGGCTCGATGTACTCGAAGCCGCCGGCGCGGCACGCGCCCAGGTGATCGCGGTATGCGTCGACAGCCGTGCGACGGTCGATCGTATTCTCGACGTCGCGCTGCACGAATTCCCGCAGGCGCGATGGATCGTCCGGACCTACGACCGCGAACATTCGCGGGAAGTCGTCGGCAAGGGCGTCAGCTTCCACGTGCGCGAAACGTTCGAGTCGGCGCTGGCCTTCGGCACGCTCACCCTGCGCAAGCTCGGCGTCTCGTCGCGCGAGACGAAGCGCATTGCCGATGTCGTCCGAGCCGGCGATGCCAAGCGCTTCGAACAGGAAATCGCCGGCGTCGACTGGGCGACGGCCGGCTCGGATGTCTTCGTTCGTCGCTCGCAGCCTGTCCCGCTCACGCCGCCTCGCCACCCCAGCCAGCCGCTGAATCAGCAGGCCGAGATGGCGACGCGAGCAAAGCCCTGATCGACGATCCGCGAGTCAGGGCGCCGCTGCCGTGACGCGCCACACCGTGTCGCCCACGTCGTCGGCGATCAGCAGCGCGCCCTCCTTGTCGAGCACGACGCCGACCGGTGCGCCGAACAGCTGCGACTCGTCCTTCGAGTGGAAACCGCTCACCACCGTTTCCGGTTTGCCAGTGGGCTTGCCGTCCTTGAACGCTACGAAGACCACCTCGTAGCCGCTGAGCGGCGAGCGATCCCAGCTGCCATGCTCGCTGACGAACGCGCCGTTCTGGTATTTCGCCGGCAGCGCGTTGCCCTGGGTGAGCAGCAGGCCGAGGGCGGCCACGTGCGAGCCCAGCGCATAATCGGGCGGGATCGCCTTCTGCACGAGGTCCGGGCGCTGGGGCATCACGCGGCGGTCCACATGCTGCCCGTAGTAGCTGTAAGGCCAGCCGTAGAAGGCGCCTTCCGTCACCGAGGTCATGTAATCGGGCACGAGGTCCGCGCCGATTTCGTCGCGTTCGTTGGCGATGGCCCAGAGACTGTTGGTCGCCGGATTCCATTGCAATCCGGTCGGGTTACGAATCCCCGAGGCGTAGATGCGGCTCGCGCGGCTCGCCACGTCGACTTCGAGCACCGCAGCCCGACGGTATTCCACCTCGAGGCCGTTTTCCGTGATGTTGCTGTTCGAACCGACGCCCACGTAGAGCTTCGTGCCGTCCGGGTTCGCCTGCAGCGCCTTGGTCCAGTGGTGGTTCACCGTCGACGGCAGGTCCGTGAACTCGGTGCCCGGCGTTCGTATCGTCGTTTCGCCCTCCTGGTAGGGGAAGGTGACGATGGCATCCGTGTTCGCGACATACAGCGTATCGCCGATCAGCTGCACGCCAAAGGGTGAATGCAGGTTGCCGATGAAGTCGTGCTTCTCCCATTCGCCCGACGCGCTCTTGCGCAGCAGCGTGATGCGGTTGCCGCCCTTCGCGCCCTTGCCGGAACGGTTCTTCACCATGCCCGCCATGAGCTGCTTGGGCGTCGTCACCGCCTCCTCGCCCGGGCCGTTCGATTCCACGACCAGCACGTCGCCGTTGGGCAGCGTGAGCAGCTGACGCGGGTGCTTGAGGCCGCTGGCGATCTTCTCGATCTTCAGACCGGGCGCGACCGTCGGTGCCGCGCCATCCTTCCAGCCCACGAAGTCCGGCACCTGCATCGGCGGCACCAGGAATTGCTGCGCCTTCGGCAGCGACGGAGCGGCACCCGATTGCTGCGCCGCGTCCTGCGACGCCTTCTCGGCGCACGCGGCGAGCAACGTCGTGCAGGCGAGGAAAAGCGCGCCACGAAGCATGACCTTATCCATGGACGTACTCCCGCTGCACGGTGGGACGGACGGCAATCACGATATGGCCGATGGCGATCAGCGCGACGGTGACTACCGAAAGCCACACGGCCGCCGGCACGATGGCGTAGGCGTCGCGCGTATGCACGAACGCGTTGAGCACCGCGGCGACGATGGCGACGAAGTTCAGCCAGAAGTCGACGTGATCCGCGCCGGTCGCAAGGCGACGCGACGTGATCCACACCTGCACGAGGTTCACCAGCCGGGGAATCACGGCGAAAACGAGCCCGATGGCGATCAGCCACGCCGCCCCCTTCCCCCACAACGTCGTGCCGGTCTTCGCATAACAGACGTCGAAGACAAGGCCGGCGACGAAAAAGCCGAACGGTATCGGGTTCAGAAGACCATAGACGGCACTCGCCACGGAAGATCGACGGCGTACGGCGGGAACATTCATGGGAAGACGTCTCCAGGAGGACGACCGGGATGGCACGACCAGCCGGTGGTTTAGCCTGCCGCCTGTGGACGGCGTGTGTGGAACGTCGTTTGCCCCGTCAGTCGATACGGTAGTGGATAGGCTTGAAACGGAAATTGTTCGACTGGCCCGCCGAGCACGCCGTGAGTCCGACGATCAGGTCCATCTGTGCCACGAACGTCGTCGCATCCCCTGCCTTACTTAGCGGCGGCTCCACGGAAAGCGTGCCCGCCGCGCCATCGACCTGCACGTTCATGAAGACGTTGAAGGCCGTCGGGATCGCGTCGGGCACGATGCCGAACGGTTCCAGCGCTGCCGCGAGGTTGCCGAAGCATCCACGGTGCGGCTCCGTGTGACCGTAAAGTCTTGCGAACATCTCTTTCGAGCACGGGGCGAGGAGAAAGTCGTGCCGGCCAACCTGGTCGTCGTCGATGACCAGCATCGGGCTGCTTCGGTTCGAATAGAGCACGTCGCCCGTCGTGAGGAGGAACTTGCTCGCGTAATCGAGCGAGCGTCCGCTCGATAGCCATTCGGACGTATCGTCGGCGTTGAACGCGACCAGATCGCTGACCTGCTGACCCTCGGGATCGATCACGGTCAGCCGCTTGTGCTTGCGAAGAATGAAGGCGGTGCCGCTCTGCGGCGGGATGACGGCAAGGGTCACGCGGTCTTCCTTTGCTCGGACGAAGTCTGGGGAGCGAACGGGCATGCCCATTCGCCAGTAATGTGCCTGCCGCTGTACTGACGCGCTTCCGAACTCTCGCCGTGCACCGCGAGCATCGGGTTCGCCGAGCCGTTGAGTTCGATGTCGCGTTCGACGATCGCACTCTTCAGCCGATCGTAACGTCCTTCACGGCGAAGGTATTCGAATTGCGCGTGGAGGTTGAAGACCATGGCGGGATGGCCGAGGCGACGGGCCCGGCGGGACGCGCCCGGGTGCAGGCCGACGACGTAGAACGCGTGGCCGCCCACGCTCATGCTGAAGGCCGGGTCGTCGGGATCGGCGCTGACGGCCGGATCCCAGCGGTGTTCGCGTGCGTCCGCATCGTGAATGCCCTGTAGGCGAGCGAAGAGCATGCGTTCGAAGTGTTCTTCCCGCATCGGCTCGGAGCCGACGAAGTGAACCACGAGGCTGTGGAAGGTGTTCTCGGGCTTCTGGGCGCTCGCGAAGGCGGCGATCTCCCTGGCCACCCTGGCGTCGTCTGCCGGGCACGGCATGGCGCCAGCGAAGACGTGGGTGACGAGGTGTCGACGGTGGGCGGTCTGGGCGGCGAGACAGGGAAACCAGGGGCTGGAGAGGTGCTGGTCGAACTCGGCGATGGCGGCTTGCTGCTGTTCTGTATTCATGGCCCCGACGTTGGGGCATGCGGTGTGAAGCGGGTTGGCAGCGGTTCTGAAGCCGCGGGTGACATTTGTGAGTGAAAGGTGGATTGGGTGTCGAGGTGCGCTAGCGCGTTGGTCTTTCCTCTTGTGGGAAGCGCGCTGGCGCGCGAATGGGTG
>Ga0102588_1000507_pt1 | contig 41226 bp, 39 predicted proteins | sample AraplaMF_Col_mMS_FD_76854 | JGI IMG/M metagenome (GOLD analysis project Ga0102588, IMG submission 76854) | Arabidopsis root microbial communities from the University of North Carolina, USA - plate scrape MF_Col_mMS (SPADES assembly) (version 2) | ecosystem: Host-associated > Plants > Roots >...
CGAGCACCCATCGCGCGCCAGCGCGCTTCCCACAGGACCGGTGGTCTTTGTCAGACCAGCTTCTTGTATTTGACGCGCTTCGGGCCGGCGTCATCGCCGAGGCGGCGCTTCTTGTCGGCTTCGTACTCGTTGTAGTTGCCCGGGAAGAACTCGACGTGCGAGTCGCCTTCGAACGCGATGATGTGCGTGGCGATACGGTCGAGGAACCAGCGGTCATGCGAGATGACCACGGCGCAGCCGGGGAACTCCAGCAGGGCGTCTTCGAGCGCGCGCAGCGTTTCGACGTCGAGATCGTTCGACGGCTCGTCGAGCAGCAGCACGTTGCCACCCTGCAGCAGGGTCTTGGCCATGTGCAGGCGGCCACGCTCACCGCCGGACAGCTGGCCCACGATCTTCTGCTGGTCGGTGCCCTTGAAGTTGAAGCGGCCGATGTACGAGCGCGACTGGATCTCGAAGTTGCCGATGGTCAGGATGTCCGAGCCGCCGGAAACTTCCTGCCAGACGTTGTTCTTCGCATCCAGCGCATCGCGCGACTGGTCGACGTACGCGAGCTTGACCGTGTGGCCGAGCTTCACTTCGCCGGAATCCGGGGTTTCCTTGCCCATGATCATCTTCATGAGCGTGGACTTGCCGGCGCCATTCGGGCCGATGATGCCGACGATGGCGCCCGGCGGGATCTTGAACGAAAGGTCTTCGATCAGCACGCGGTCGCCGAACGACTTGGTGACGTTCTTGAACTCGATCACTTCCTGGCCCAGGCGCTCGCCCGGCGGAATGAAGATCTCGTTGGTTTCGTTACGACGCTGGTACTCGACCGAGTTCAGCTCTTCGAAGCGGTTGATACGTGCCTTGCCCTTCGACTGGCGGCCCTTGGCGGCCGAGCGGATCCACTCCAGCTCCTTGGCCAGCGCCTTCTGACGCGACTTCTCCTGGTTGGCTTCCTGCTTCAGGCGCTCGCTCTTCTGGTCGAGCCAGTCGGTGTAGTTGCCCTTCCAGGGAATGCCGCGGCCGCGATCGAGTTCGAGGATCCACTCGGCGGCGTTGTCGAGGAAGTAACGGTCATGGGTGACCGCGACGACCGTGCCCGGGTAGTCGTGCAGGAAGGTTTCGAGCCAGTCGACCGATTCGGCGTCGAGATGGTTGGTGGGCTCGTCGAGCAGGAGCATGTCGGGCTTCGACAGCAGCAGGCGGCACAGGGCCACGCGGCGCTTTTCGCCACCGGAAAGCGGGCCGACGAGGGCGTCCCACGGCGGCAGGCGCAGCGCGTCGGCGGCCACTTCGAGCTGGCGCTCGAGCGCGTGCGCGTCGTTGGCGGCGAGGATGCCTTCGAGGGCTTCCTGCTCCTTGGCGAGCTTGTCGAAGTCCGCGCCTTCTTCGGCGTAGGCGGCATAGACCTCTTCCAGGCGCTTCTGGGCGTCGAGTACCTCGGAGACGCCTTCCTCGACCACTTCACGCACGGTCTTGGTGGGGTCGAGGTCGGGCTCCTGCGCGAGGTAGCCGATCTTGGTGCCCGGATTGGCGCGCGCCTCGCCCTGATAATCGGTGTCGACGCCCGCCATGATCTTCAGCACCGTCGACTTGCCCGCGCCGTTCAGGCCGAGCAGGCCGATCTTGGCGCCGGGGAAGAAGGACAGGGAGATGTCCTTGATGATCTGGCGCTTCGGGGGGACGATCTTGCTCACCCCGTTCATGGTGTAGATGTATTGCATGGGTGCTCCGTCAGGCGATGCGGGCCGGCGGAGCGAGGGGAGGCTCCGGGCAGGCAAACCCCGATTATAGCGGGTCTGCGTGGCCGGGCGGGTGCATCCTGGCGGTCGCCGACGGCCCGGGTTGCCGGGCCGTTGGCGCGTGTCTCAGTACCTGTCCAGATACTTGCGGATGTTTTCGCGATTCTTGTCCGTGTAGTTCAGGCAGCTGGGCAGCGGGACATACCCCGCCATGTTGCTGGCGCAGGGAAACGAACTCGCATCTTCATGCGTCGCACCGAACATGTGACCGATCTCGTGCGCCAGGACGTGCCGCGGCCCGGTATTGCTCACCATGGCCGCATGCCCCTTCTGCAGGGCGAGGCCGTAGACCGGCGCGAGGAACTCGTGCCCCCAGTTCTCGCCCCTGTCGCCGACCACCAGGAGGTAACGGGCCCCGGGGGAATCGCCCATGCCCCGCGATTCCGCATAGTCCTGGCCCAGGCTGGACAGCTCCTGCAGGCGTTTGACGCGGTCGCCGCTGTGGTAATCCATGTTGGTGATGCCGTCGACCTTGTCCTTGAAGAACATACGGATGCGCAGGTCCGGCGCGATGCTCTCACGCATTTCAGCGTCCCATGTCGCGACATACCAGTTCACGAAACGGGCTGGATCGTTTTCGCCAGCGTTCTCGTGCAGGAAAACCCAGATATCGAGCGTCCGAAGTGGGCCTGTCGTGCCTCTCGGTGGGGGAACGGGCGTTTCCTCTTCGAGCACCAGGTCGTTCGCGAAACCGTAATCGATGCTCCATTCACTCGATCGGCTCGTCCGGGCCGACGCTGAAGCCAGCGCCGGCGGTGGCGCCGTCTCGGCTTCCAGCGCGATGTTCACGCGGTCGCCGATGCGGACGATCGTGGCCGCCTGCCCGTCGACCAGCGCCCTGAACATGCGGGCGGGAGAGCCGTCGGGGCCCTCCACTTCCATGTCGATGGCCCTGAGTCCGTCGATACGGCGCGACCGACCCTCATACGTCATGTCGAACGCGCGGCCGGGGTTGGCAGACGCCGCGGCGTCGAAGGCGGCGGCGTCGGGGCTCCGGGCGAGCGTCGGGGTGGCGAGCGCGCAGGCTGTCATGCCCAGCGCAAAGGCGAGTGTGCGTAGTCTCATGGGATTCCGGTCCTTGGGGAGGGGCACGACAGAGTAGGACTGGCGCCCTCGGCGCGAAGTCGGCGGGGTGCCCAGCGTCGCGTAGGGATACGTCGGTGGCGCTCACGGGCCCTTGTCCCGCTGGCTGCAAACCCCCACGTCGGCTACACTTTTCGCCTTTCCCATTGCGCTCCGCACGAGGTTCAGATGTTCCCGAAGGATGCAACGATCGCCGGTTACGACGACGAGCTCGCCCAGGCCATCGCGGGTGAAGCCCGCCGCCAGGAAGACCACGTCGAACTGATCGCCTCCGAGAACTACGCCAGCCCGCGGGTGATGGAAGCCCAGGGCTCGGTACTGACCAACAAGTACGCCGAGGGTTACCCGGGCAAGCGGTATTACGGTGGCTGCGAATACGTCGACGTCGCCGAAAAGCTGGCCATCGACCGCCTGAAGAAGCTGTTCGGCGCCGACTACGCCAACGTCCAGCCGCACTCCGGCTCGCAGGCCAACCAGGCGGTCTACTTCGCGCTGCTGCAGCCGGGCGATACGATCCTCGGCATGAGCCTCGCCCACGGCGGTCATCTGACGCACGGCGCCAAGGTGAACATGTCGGGCAAGTTCTTCAACGCCGTGCAGTACGGCATCGACCCGGACACGGGTCTGGTCGACTACGACGAGATCGAGAAGCTCGCCGTCGAGCACAAGCCGAAGATGATCGTCGCCGGTTTCTCGGCGTACTCGCAGGTGCTCGACTGGGCGAAGTTCCGCGAGATCGCCGACAAGGTGGGCGCATACCTGTTCGTCGACATGGCGCATGTCGCCGGCCTCGTGGCCGCGGGCGTCTATCCGAACCCGGTGCCGCACGCGCACGTCGTCACGTCCACCACGCACAAGACCCTGCGCGGTCCGCGCGGCGGCATCATCGTGGCGAAGGGCCTCGGCGAAGAGCTCGAGAAGAAGCTCCAGTCCATCGTGTTCCCGGGCATCCAGGGTGGTCCGCTCATGCACGTGATCGCCGCCAAGGCCGTCGCGTTCAAGGAGGCCCTCGAGCCCGCGTTCACCGACTACCAGAAGCAGGTGGTGAAGAACGCCAAGGCCATGGCGAAAACGCTGATGTCGCGCGGCTACAAGGTCGTGTCCGGCGGCACCGAGAACCACCTCATGCTCATCGACCTCATCGGTCGCGAGGTGACGGGCAAGGACGCGGAAGCCGCGCTGGGCAAGGCGCACATCACGGTGAACAAGAATGCCGTGCCGAACGATCCGCGTTCGCCGTTCGTTACGTCGGGCCTGCGCATCGGCACGCCGGCGATCACCACGCGCGGCTACACGGAAGCCGACGCCATCGATCTCGCAGGCTGGATCTGCGACGTGCTCGACGCGCCGGCCGACGAAACCGTGCTGGCCACGGTGCGCGGCAAGGTCACCGCCCAGTGCGCCAAGTACCCGGTTTACGGCTGAGCACGGCTGATCGATGCATTGTCCGTTCTGCCAGCATGAAGACACGCGCGTCATCGACTCCCGCCTCACGGAGGACGGGAGCACGGTGCGGCGTCGTCGCGAGTGCCCGCAGTGCGGCGAGCGTTTCAACACGTTCGAAACGGCCGAGCTGAAGCTCCCGGCGATCGTCAAATCCGGCGATCGCCGCGAGCCGTTCGACGAGCACAAGCTGCGCGTCAGCTTCGAGCGCGCGTTGCAGAAACGGCCCGTGGCGAGCGACGCGGTGGACACCGCGATGCGTGCCGTCACGAACGACCTGCGTCGTTGCGGCGAACGCGAAGTGCCGTCGCGCCAGGTCGGCGAGCTCGTCATGCGCGAGCTGAAGAAACTCGACCAAGTGGCATACGTGCGTTTCGCCTCGGTCTACCGCCGTTTCGAAGACGTCCACGCGTTTCGCGAAGAGATCGAGAAACTCGAACGCGATCTCCCGTCCATCGAAGGCATGCAGCTGCCCCTGCTGGAAGCCGCCCGGCGCGGACGAAAGAGCTGATGTCGCGCCCGTTCTTTCCGGCCATGGACCACGTGCACATGGCCCATGCGCTGCGCCTTGCCGCGCAGGGCATGCACACCACCCAACCCAATCCACGCGTCGGCTGCGTCATCGCACGCGGGGAGACCGTGCTCGGTACCGGCTGGCACCGGCGCGCCGGCGAGCCGCATGCCGAAGTGCACGCGCTGCGCGAAGCCGGCGAGTCCGCTCGCGGCGCCACGGCCTACGTCACGCTCGAACCCTGCGCGCACCATGGCCGCACGCCGCCCTGCGCCGACGCGCTGATCGCGGCGGGCGTCGGTCGCGTGGTCATCGCGCACGAAGATCCTTTCGACAAGGTCGATGGCGCGGGCATCGCGAAGTTGCGCGACGCGGGCATCGGGGTGCAGGTGGGCCTGATGCGCGAGCAGGCACGCGAACTCAACATCGGTTTCTTCAGTCGCATCGAACGGGGCAGGCCCTGGGTGCGGGTGAAGCTCGCGATGAGCCTCGATGGGCGCACCGCGCTCGCCGACGGTTCGTCGAAATGGATCACCGGCGACGCGGCGCGTGACGACGTGCAGCGCTGGCGTGCGCGGGCGTCCGCGATCCTGTCGGCCAGCGGCACCGTGCTCGCCGACGATCCGCACCTCACCGTGCGCCTGCCGGGCGACGACCGTTTCGTGCCGCCGTTGCGCGCGATTCTCGATACGCGCCTGCGCACGCCGCAGGGCGCGCACGTGATCGACGCCGCGGCGCCGACGCTGCTGTTGCACGCGCCCGACGTCGCCGTGCCCGCGCATCTGGCGGCCGTCGATCGCGCCACGGTGCGTCTCGACGATCACGGCGGGCTCGACCTGCGTGCCGCCTTGCACGTGCTGGCGCTGCGCGACGTCAACGAAGTGCACGTGGAGGCCGGTCCGGTGCTCTGCGGCGCGCTGCTCGCCGCGGGTCTCGCCGACGAGCTGCTCGTCTACATCGCGCCGGTGCTGCTCGGCAGCAGCGCGCGTCCCATGCTGGCGTTGCCGCCTCTCGACGACATGGCGTCGCGCTGGCGGCTCGATACGATCGACCGGCGTCAGGTCGGCGACGACACGCGCCTGCAGCTTCGCCCCGCCAACGCGGCGAAGGCCGGGGCGTAATGACGCCGCGCCTGGCGCACGTCCGCTGGGGCATCGTCGGCTGCGGCGCCGTGACCGAGGTCAAGAGCGGCCCGGCTTTCGCGAAGGTGCCCGATTCGTCGCTGGTAGCGGTGATGCGCCGCGACGGCGACAAGGCGCGCGACTATGCGCGTCGCCATGGCGTGCCGCGCTGGTACGACGACGCGTCCACGCTGATCGCCGATCCCGACGTCGACGCCGTGTACGTGGCCACGCCACCGTCCACGCATCGCGAATTCGCGTTGATGGCGATCGCCGCAGGCAAGCCCGTTTACGTCGAAAAACCCATGGCGATCGACCATGCCGAATGCCTCGATATCGTGGCGGCGGGCGAGGCGACCGGCGTGCCGGTGTTCGTCGCGTATTACCGGCGCATGCTGCCGCGCTTCCGGCGCATCGCGCAGTTGCTGTCCGGGGGTGCGATCGGCACGCCGCGCATCGTTGACGTGCTGCTGCACCATCCGTTCGAAGCGCGCTATCGCGATCCGGCGAACCTGCCGTGGACCGTGCAGCCCGCGATCTCGGGCGGCGGCATCTTCGTGGACATCGGCTGCCACACCCTCGACATCCTCGATTTCCTGCTCGGCCCCATCGTCGACGCGCGTGGCATGGTGGCGAACCAGCTCGGTGCCTATCCGGCGGAAGACACCGTGGCCATGGCGTTCCGCTTCGACAGCGGCGTGCTCGGCACGGGCCTGTGGAATTTCGCCGCCGACCGGCGCGAGGATCGCGTGCACATCGTCGGCGACAAGGGGCGGCTCACGTTCGCCACCTTCGGCGACGGGCCGATCCGGCTGGAAGCCGACGGCCGCGGCGAAGACATCCGCATCGCCAACCCCGAGCACATCCAGCAGCCGCTGATCGAATCCATCGTCGCGGAGCTGACGGGGAAGGGCGTGTGCCCGTCGAACGCCCGCAGCGGTGCGCGCACCAGCTGGGTGATGGATCAGGTGCTGCGCGCCGGGAGGTGAGACGTGCTGGTGGGAGCCAGCCTGCTGGCGATGGGGCTTGCCGCGAGCATCCTTCGCCAGCAGGCTGGCTCCCACCGAACGTCTTGAAACGCCGCGGGCCGCGCCCCATTCCGCCAAGGGTCGCAAGCGGCAACATGCTATCCTTGCGGCTCCACAGCGTCTTCAGGGCGGGGTGTAACTCCCCACCGGCGGTAGGTTCCCAGTGAACGAGCCCGCGAGCGCTTCCGGCCCTGCCGGAAGGTCAGCAGATCCGGTCCGATGCCGGAGCCGACGGTCATAGTCCGGATGAAAGAAGACGGCGTTCGCTCGTTCCTCCGGGAGTGAGCGAAGGCCATGCCTTGGGGCGTTTTTCGCTCACCACCGCGGGAAACGTTTCATGAAAATCGTACTGCGCCACGCCTCCTTCCACGGAGGTCGCTGACATGTTCACCGGCATCATCCAGACGGTCGGCCGCATCGCGCGCCTCGAGCCGCGCGGTGGCGACGTCCGCCTCACGGTCGACACCGCCTCCCTCGACATGACCGATGTCGCCCTCGGCGACAGCATCGCCGTGTCCGGCGTGTGCCTCACCGTGATCGCATTCGACGCGTCGAGCTTCGCGGCCGATGTCTCGAACGAGACGCTCGCGCACACCACGCTCGGCCGGCACAAGGCGGGCGATCCCGTGAACCTCGAAAAGGCGCTGCGCCTGGCGGACCGCCTCGGCGGCCATCTGGTGTCCGGTCATGTCGACGGCACCGGCAAGGTCGTTTCCGTCGTGCCCGATGGCCGTTCGCTGCGCTGGAGCTTCGAGGTGCCGTCGGACCTCGCGCGCTACATCGCGCACAAGGGCTCCGTCTGCATCGACGGCACCAGCCTCACGGTCAACGAGGTCGAGGGCAATCGCTTCGGCGTGAACCTCATTCCGCACACGGTCGAAAACACCGCGTTCTCGGCGCGTCGCGCCGGCGACGCCGTGAACATCGAGGTGGACGTGGTCGCGCGCTACATCGAGCGGCTGCTCGGCGCCGGCGGCAGTCCGCGCCTCGACGAGGCCTTCCTGAAACAGCACGGCTTCGCCTGAGCGGATCACTTCCATGCCTTTCAATACCATCCCTGAAATCCTCGAAGACATCCGCAACGGCCGTATGGTCGTGATCCTCGACGACGAGGATCGCGAGAACGAAGGCGACATCGTCATGGCCGCCGAAAGGGTGCGGCCGGAAGACGTCAACTTCATGGTTCGCGAAGCGCGCGGCCTGATGTGCCTGACCCTCACCGAGCAGCGCACGCGCCAGCTCGGCCTGAAGCCGATGGTCAGCGACAACAATTCGCCGTACCACACCAACTTCACCGTCTCGATCGAGGCCGCCGAGGGCGTCACCACCGGTATCTCGGCGCATGACCGCGCACGCACCGTGCAGGCCGCGGTCGCGAAGGACGCCTCGCCCGCCGACATCACCATGCCGGGCCACGTCTTTCCGCTGACCGCGCAGGCCGGCGGCGTGCTCTCGCGTGCGGGCCACACCGAAGCCGGGTGCGACCTGGCGGCGCTGGCGGGGCTCGAACCCGCGTCGGTGCTGATCGAGATCCTCCACGACGACGGCTCCATGGCGCGCCGCCCCGAGCTCGAAGTGTTCGCGGCGAAGCACGGCCTGAAGATCGGCACGATCGCCGACCTGATCCGCTATCGCCTCGAAACCGAGAAGACGGTCGAGCGCGTGTTCGCCGAAGACGTCGATACCGAGTTCGGTGCGTTCCGCCTCATCGCGTTCCGCGACGCCATCCAGCACGGGCTGCACTTCGCGCTGACACGTGGCGACATCGGCGACGGTGAGCCCGTGATCACGCGCGTGCATGTGCGCAACACGCTCTCCGATGTGCTGCATCTGAAGCGCGACGACCTCGGCCAGACGGTGACCGACGCCCTGCGCCGCATCGACGCCGAGAACCGCGGCGTGCTGCTCGTGCTCTCGGGCGCCGACACGCCCGACGCCCTGCTGGCCCGGCTCAAGCGCGACACGGCCCCCATGCCGGCGCCGAAGGACGACCAGGAATGGCGTCAGCTCGGGCTGGGTGCGCAGATCCTCGCCGACCTCGGCGTGAAGCGCCTCCGCGTGATGGGCACGCCGCGCAAGTTCGTCGGCATCGCGGGCTTCGGGCTCGAAGTGGTCGAACAGGCGGGCTGATCACGCAACCCAGTGTTGCGAAAGATCCGCCAAGCCATTATTGCTATCGCTTTGGAACACGACGTATCCCGCATGTCCGCAAGTTATGAGATTCGCCTGATCGCTCCTTCCGGTTACCCGCACATGCCCGAGGCCATGCGTCGGGGCATCGATCGTCTGGAGGCCGCCGGTCACCGCGTCGCCGGTCGCGAGGTGCTCGATCGCCTCGACCTGCGTTTCGCCGGCACGGACGCCGAGCGCGCGGCCGATCTCAACGGCCTCGCCGATCCGGCGCGCCCGCTGCCCGACGTGGTGCTCGCCATCCGCGGCGGCTACGGCGCGCATCCGCTGCTGCCGCTGCTGAACTACGATGCCCTAGGCGAGCGGCTGCGCGACGCGCCCGTGGCGATCATCGGCCACAGCGACTTCACGGCCCTGCAGGCCGCGCTCTATGCCCGCGCGGGCATCGTCACCTACGGCGGCCCGATGCTGGGCGCCGACTTCGGGGCGCCGGAGCTCGACCCGCTGACGTGGGAGCACGTCTGGCGCACGCTCGCGAGCGACGAAGGCCTCGGCGAATGGGACGCGCCGCGGACGCCCGACCTCGCGCTCGATGGCCAGCTCTGGGGCGGAAACCTCGCCATGCTCGCCGGTCTGGTCGGTTCGCCGTTTTTCCCGGCGATCGAGGGCGGTCTGCTCTACATCGAAGACATCGCGGAGCCGCCGTTCCGGGTGGAGCGCATGCTCTATCACCTGCTCCACGCGGGCGTGCTCGGCGCGCAGAAGGCGCTGCTCGTGGGCGACTTCACCGGCTACCGCGTGGCCGAATACGACAACGGCTACGACCTCGACACCGTCTTCGACCGCATCGCCGGTGCGGCGGGTATTCCCATCGTCCGGGGTCTGCCGTTCGGCCACGGTCCGGCCAAGTTCACCCTGCCGTTCGGCGCCTCCGGCCGGCTGTCGGTTACCGGCGGCAGGGCCACCCTTCGTTTCAGCGGCCACCCCAGGCCGAAAACCCCGTAAAATATCCGGTCGCGCGGCGGCCTATCCGCCCAGGACATCCCGAACATGAAGATCATCGAAGGCGATTTCGCCACCCCCAAGGGCCGCTTCGCCATCGTGGCAGGCCGTTTCAACGCGTTCGTCGTCGAGCCGCTGGTCGAAGGCGCGCGTGACGCTCTCGTGCGCCACGGCGTGAAGGACGACGCGATCGACCTGATCCGCGTGCCCGGCGCCTGGGAAATCGCGCAGGCCGCGTACAAGGTGGCCAACACCGGCGAGTACGCCGCCGTGATCGGCCTCGGCGCGGTCATCCGCGGTTCGACGCCGCATTTCGACTACGTGGCCGGCGAAGCCGCCAAGGGCCTCGGCCAGGCCGCCTACGCGTCCGGCGTGCCGGTGTGCTTCGGCGTGCTGACCACCGACAGCATCGAGCAGGCCATCGAGCGTGCGGGCACCAAGGCCGGCAACAAGGGTGCCGACGCCGCGATGGTCGCCATCGAAATGGTCAACCTCTACACGAAGATCGGCAAGTGAACGCGCCCCGTCACGGCGGCATCGACCTCGCCGCGCGCTCGCGCGCCCGCCGCCGCGCGGTGCAGGCGCTCTACGCCTGGCAGGTCGGCGGCAGCAAGATGGGTAACGTCATCGCGCAGTTCCGCCACGAGCAGGACATGGAAGTGGCCGACCTCGAATACTTCGAAGACATCCTGAAGGGTGTCGAGCAGCACGTGAAGGAGCTCGACGACGGCCTCAAGCCGTTCATCGACCGCGAGGTGTCGCAGATCGACCAGATCGAGCGCGCCGCGCTGCGCATGGGCGCCTACGAGCTGAAATACCGCCCCGACGTGCCGTACCGCGTTGTCATCAACGAAGCGGTCGAAGCCACCAAGCGCTTCGGCGCCGACCACGGCCACAGCTATGTGAACGGCGTGCTCGACAAACTCGCGACGCACTGGCGTACGGCCGAGAAGCGATCCTGATCCCCGGCGTCGCGATCCCGCGCGCTCTCCTGCCTTAAGGAAACGCATGGAATTCGACCTGATCGACCGGATCCGCCGGCATACGGAAGTCCACCGCGACGACGTCGTCGAAGGCATCGGCGACGATGCCGCGGTGGTCGCGGTGCCGGCGGGGCGCGAGCTCGCGATCGCCGTCGACACCCTCGTCGAAGGCGTCCACTTTCCGCGTGGTACCGACCCCGCCGACATCGGCTGGAAGGCGCTCGCGGTCAATCTCTCCGACCTCGCCTCGATGGGCGCCACGCCCGCGTGGGCGTTGCTCGCCCTCACCACGCCCGATGGCGACGAAGCCTTCTTCGACGGGCTCGCGCGCGGCTTCGCCGAACTCGCGACACCTTACCGGCTGGCGCTGATCGGCGGCGACACCACGCGCGGACCGTTGACGGTCACCGTGGCGGTCCACGGCTTCACCGCGCCCGGCGAAGCGATGCTGCGCTCGGGTGCGCGTGTCGGCGACGTGGTGATGGTCACGGGCACGCTCGGCGACGCCGCGGCGGGCCTGCGCTGCCTGGCCGAAGCCGATCCGTCGCCGTACGCCTCGCTCATCGAGCGCTTGAACCGCCCGACGCCCCGCGTCTCGGCGGGGCAGGCGCTGCGCGGTATCGCCACGGCGTGCATCGATGTCTCCGACGGGCTCGTGGCCGACCTCGCTCACATCTGCGCGGCCAGCGGCGTCGGCGCGGACATCGACGCGGCCATGCTGCCGCGGTCGTCCGGCATGCTCACGCACTTCGTCGATGCCGATGCGCTGGATTTCGCGCTGGGTGGCGGCGACGACTACGAGCTCTGCTTCACCGTGCCGGAAAGCCGCGCGGGTGAGGTCGGCGCCACGCTGGCCCGATTGGGCTGCGGAGGCACGCGTATCGGCCGCATCGTCGAGGGCGCCGGCGTGCGGGTGATCGACGGGCAGGGCGGCACGTACGAACCCGCGCGCACCGGCTGGAACCACTTCGCGGCATGAGCACCAAATACGTCCTCGATCCCGTCGACCGGCGACGCCTGCTCAAGACCCCGGCGGGGTGGCTCGCCGTGGGTTTCGGGTCCGGCCTCACGCCGAAGGCGCAGGGCACCTTCGGCTCGCTGGCGGCGATCCTGCCGTGGCTCTTCCTGCGCGATCTCACCGCGCTGGCGTGGCTCGGCGTGATCGTCGTGTCCTTCGTCGTGGGCGTCGCGGCCTGTGACGTCGCGGGAAAGATCCTCGGCGTCGACGACCATCGCAGCCTCGTCTGGGATGAATTCACCGGCCAGTGGATCGCGCTGCTGCCCGCGCTGCACGGGCCGTGGTGGACGGTGGTCTGCGGCTTCGTTCTGTTCCGCCTGTTCGACGTGTGGAAACCCTGGCCGATCGCCTGGTTCGACCGCCGCGTGAAAGGCGGTCTGGGCGTCATGCTCGACGACGTCATCGCAGGCATGTTCGCGGCCGTTGCGCTGCTCGTACTGGTTCACTTCTTCGCCTGAGGAGCATCCATGGAATATCGTCGTCTGGGTTCGACCGGCCTGAAGGTTTCCGCGCTGTCGTACGGCGCATGGGTCACGTTCGGCAGGCAGGTGGGGCGCTCCGAAGCGCGCGAGCTGATCGCGCTGGGCTACGACCACGGCATCAACTTCTTCGATAACGCCGAGACGTACAACGCGGGCGACGCGGAACGCCTGATGGGTGACGTGATCGCCGATCTGCGCCTGCCGCGCGATGCGTACGCGGTGTCTAGCAAGGTGTACTTCGGCGCCACGGCCGAGCCGAAGCCGACGCAGCGCGGGCTCTCGCGCAAGCACGTGTTCGATGCCTGCCACCAGGCGCTGCAGCGACTGCGCGTCGATTACCTCGACATGTACTTCTGCCACCGGCCCGATCCCGAGACGCCGGTGGAAGAGACGGTGCTGGCGATGGACATGCTCGTCCGTCAGGGCAAGGTGATGTACTGGGGCACCAGCGAGTGGTCGGCCGAACTCATCGAGGAAGCCCACCGCGTCGCACGTGAGCGCAACCTCATCGCGCCGTCGATGGAGCAGCCACAGTACAACCTGCTGCATCGTGAGCGTGTCGAGCACGAATACGCGTCGCTCTACGATCGCTACGGCATGGGCACCACGATCTGGTCGCCATTGGCCTCCGGCCTGCTCACCGGCAAGTACAACGACGGTGTGCCCGACGATTCCCGCCTCGGGCATCCGGACTACGCGTGGCTGCGTGAGGCGTTACTGGAGAACGACGGTGCGCGCCTGAAAGCGGTTCGTGCGCTGGCGCCGATCGCCGACGATCTCGGCATGCCGCTCGCACGCCTGTCGCTCGCGTGGTGCCTGAAAAACCCGAACGTCTCGACGGTGATCCTCGGCGCGAGCCGCACGTCGCAGCTGGAAGAAAACATCAGGGCGCTGGATGCGGTGCCGCTGCTGGACGATGCGGTGATGCAGCGGATCGACGCGGCTCTTATGTGACGAAGTCGGGTGGGAGCCGGCCTGCTGGCGAAGGGTGCTTGCCGCGAGCACCCTTCGCCAGCAGGCTGGCTCCCACCGGAATAGCCGATCAGATATCGCCGTACAGCGCCTGCAGCGCCGCGATGGCCGCGAGGCCGGCGGTTTCGGTCCGCAGGATGCGGGGCCCGAGTCGGAGCCCCGTGAATCCCGCCGCGGCGAGCGCCGAACGATCGCGTTCGCCGAAACCGCCTTCCGGGCCGATGGCGAGAATCGCGGCATCGATGTCGCCGAGTTCGCGGGGACGCTTCGTGCCCTCGGGCAGCAGCGCAAGTCGAAGGGGGCCGCCGTCGCCGAGCGAGGCGAGCCATGCCGCCAGCGACACCGCGGGCTCGATCGTCGGCACACGTGCACGCCCGGACTGCTCGCAGGCGCTTGCGGCTACCGCGCGCCAGTGGATCAGGCGCTTTTCCGCGCGTGCCGCATCCAGCTTCACTTCCGACCGTTCGGTAAGAATCGGCACGATGCGCGCGATCCCCAGCTCGGTGGCCTTCTGCACGATGAGGTCCATCTTCTCGCCGCGCGCGACGCCCTGCGCGAGCGTGAGCGACAGCGGCGACTCGTTATCGACCGCGCGACCCGCGCCCACCGATGCGACCACCTCGCGTTTGCCGACGGAGGCCAGCGTCGCGTCGTATTCCATGCCGTCGTGCCCGGAGAAAAGTACGACAGGGGCACCCGCCTCCAGTCGCAGCACGCGGGCCACGTGCTCGCCGGCCTGCGCAGGCAGGGTGACGTCGCTGCCGCTGGCCAGCGGTGCGTCGACGTGGATGCGGATGGTGCGCATGCATGTGCCTCGTGTCACGAAACGTCCATTGTAGCGGCGGACGCACGCGGCTATCGTCGGGCGAGTCGCCGCGGAGCCTTGAGCATGCCGATCGTCTGGTACTTCGATTTCGTCTCGCCGTTCGCCTGGCTGCAATGGCAGCAGGTGCGCGAGCTGGCCAGCCGGCGGGACGTGGTGCTGCGGCCGATCCTGTTCGGGGCGCTGCTCAAGCAGATGAATCATCGCGGTCCGGCCGAGATCCCGCGGAAGCGGGAATTCACCTATCGCTACGCGCAGTGGCGCGCCCGGCAGGCCGGCGTGCCGATGCGTTTCCCGCCGACGCATCCGTTCAATCCACTTCCGGCGTTGCGGCTCGCCGTCGCGGCCGGTACCACGGTGGACGCGGTGGGTGCGATCTTCGAATGGATATGGGCGCACGGTCGTGCGGCAGATACCGCCGAGGCGCTCGCGCCGATGGCTGCATCGCTGGGCATCGACGACGTGCGCGTGGCGCTCGCCGCTCCCGATGTGAAGGCCGCGCTGCAGGCGAACTTCGAGGAAGCGATGCGCCAGCAGTTATTCGGCGTGCCGACGCTCGCCATCGGCGACGAACTCTTCTGGGGCGCCGACGCGCACGGCTTCGCGATGGATTACCTCGCGGATCCGGCGCAGTTCGCACGCGGCGAATTGGCCCGCCTCGGCGATTTGCCCGTGGGCCTCTCACGCCTCTGACGCCATCGCTCTGAGACGGCTCTTTTGTGGGAAGCCCGCTGGCGGGCGAATGGGGGCTCGCGCGAAGCTCCCATTCGCTCGCCAGCGAGCTTCCCACAAGAACGGCCGCTCGCCTACCTCACAGCCTTCGCGATGCCCTCGATCGCCGTGTCGACCATGAAATCGATCTCGTCTTCGGTCACCACGTACGGCGGCATGAAGTAGACGATATTGCCCAGCGGCCGCAGCAGCGCACCGTGTTCGAGGCCGTGCCGGTACACGCGAAGCCCCCGACGGTCGTTGGCGGGGAAGGGCGCGCGCGTCGCCTTGTCGGCCACGAGTTCGACGGCGGCGATCATGCCCGTCTGGCGCACGTCGGCGACGTTCGGATGATCGGCGAGCGGCGCGATGCGCGAGGCCATGTGCGCGGCGAGCACGCGATTGCGCTCGATCACCGGATCGTCGCGGAAGATCTTCAGCGTGGCGGTGGCGGCGCGGCAGGCCAGCGGGTTGCCGGTGTAGCTGTGCGAGTGCAGGAACGCCTTGCCCGCGGCGTATTCGGCGTAGAACGCCTCGTACACGTCGCGCGTGGTGACCACGGCCGAGAGCGGCAGAAAGCCGCCGGTGAGTCCCTTGGACAGGCACATGAAGTCAGGCGACACGTTCGCCTGCTCGCACGCGAACAGCGTGCCGGTGCGGCCGAAGCCCACGGCGATTTCGTCGGCGATGAAGTGCACCTCGAATTCGTCGCAGAGCGCACGCAGGCCGCTGAGGTACGACGGGTGGTACATGCGCATGCCGCCGGCGCACTGCACCAGCGGCTCCACGATGATCGCGCAGGTTTCGTGCGCGTGGCGTTCGAGCAGCGTGCGCATCTCGCCCAGTCGGCGCGTGGCGACCTCGGCGGGCGATTCGCCCGGCTCGCCTTCGTAAGCATCCGGGGAAGGCGCGAGTTCCGGCGTCAGGAGCAGCGGCGCGTAGGTTTTGCGATACAGCGCCACGTCGCTGACGGAAAGCGCGCCGAGCGTTTCCCCGTGGTAGCTGCCCGTGAGCGCGATGAAGCGGGTCTTCTCGCCGCGGCCGCGATTGAGCCAGTAGTGGAAGCTCATCTTCAGCGCGACTTCGATCGCCGCCGAGCCGTTGTCCGCCAGGAACACGCGCTCGAGGCCCGGCGGCGTGATGCGCACCAGTTCCTCGGCGAGTTCCACGGCGGGCTCGTGCGTGAAGCCGGCGAAGATCACGTGTTCCAGGCGGTCGAGCTGGTCTTTCAGGGCCGCGCCGATGCGTGGCTCCGCGTGGCCGAAGAGGTTGGTCCACCACGAGCTGACGGCGTCGAGGTAGCGCTTGCCGTCGGCACCCACCAGCCACGCCCCTTCGCCGCGTACCACGGGTACCATGGGCAGGGTTTCGTGGTCGTGCATCTGGGTGCACGGGTGCCAGAGGACGGAGAGATCGCGGGCGACGAACGCGTCGACCGCCGGAGGCGTGAACAGGGCTTCGGTCATCCGCCCATGATCGCCCCGCGTTCCCCTGGCCTCAAGTCCACCGTGTTTCGAGGTGAGGTGATGGATTGAAATGGTTCCGCTGGTTCGCCCTGGTCGTCGTGCTCTTCGTGGCCGTCGCCGGCGTCTTTTACTGGTTCCTGCCCGCGAGCGTGGCGGTGCCGTTGCTTGCCCGGCGCGCGCATGGCGTGGAGCTGCGAGACCTTTCGGGCACGCTCTGGAACGGCCGGGCGGGCCGTGTGGCGACCGCCGATGGGCGTGAGCTGGGCAGCCTTACCTGGCGCCTCGGCCGCGCCGCGATCCTGGGCCGCGTCGACCTCGACCTCCATCTCGACGGCCGCGCCGGCCGCTTCGACGGGCACCTCGACCGCACGGGTCCGGACGCCATGACCTGGAGCGGTGTCGATTTCCGGCTCGACGCCGCCGCGCTGGCCGGTCCGATGATGCCACCGGGCGTGGTGCCCGCCGGTGTCGTCGAGGGCCGCATTCCGCGCGCCGAACTGCAGGGCAACTGGCCCGTCGCGCTCGATGCCGACGTGGCGTGGCGCAAGGCGTCCATCCGCACGCCCGAGGGCGATGTGACGCTGGGCGGCATCGCGCTGACGACGGGCGCGAGTGGCGGCGTCATGCGCGCGACGATCACCGACGACGGCGAAGGCTCGCTGGCCGTGAACGCCACGCTCGCCGCGTCGCCGCTCGGCTGGCGCATGGAGGGCAAGCTCGTGCCGCGTGTCGACGACAGCGCCCTCGCGCACCTCATCGCCCGTTTCGGCCCGCCGGGCCGCGATGGCTCCGTCAACCTGCAACGCAAGGCGGGCCTCGCCCCGCGGATCGAGCCATGACCGACATTCTCGACAAGGCACTCGGTGCGGCACGCGACGCGGCAGGGGCCGCGGCCGAGATCATCCAGCACTACTGGCGCGCCGGCGTCGACGTGGTCGTGAAGGGTGACGACACGCCCGTGACCGTCGCCGACCGCGAAGCCGAGATGGCTATCCGCGGCATTCTCGCCGCCGCGCTTCCCGAGGCGGGCATCTACGGCGAGGAATACGGCGCGGACGATACGTCGCGCGACTACCTCTGGCTGGTGGACCCGCTCGACGGCACGAAGAGCTTCGTCCGCCGCACGCCGTTCTTCTCCACGCAGATCGCCCTCATGCACCGAGGCGAGCTGGTGCTCGGCGTGTCGTCGGCCCCGGTGTACGGCGAGCGCATGTGGGCCGTGCGCGGTCGCGGCGCGTGGCTAGACGGCGAGCCGGTCCGCGTGGCGCCCACCACGGCGATGCGCGACGCGTCGATCTCCACGGGCAACGTGAAGACGCTCACCCGCGACGCGCGCTGGAACGCGCTGGGCGCGATGATCCGCGACAGCAACCGCATCCGTGGCTACGGCGACTTCTGCCATTACCACCTGCTGGCGCGCGGCGGGCTCGATCTCGTGATCGAATCCGACGTCAGCATCCTCGACGTGGCGGCGCTGGCGGTGATCGTCCGCGAGGCCGGTGGCGTCTTCACCGATATCCAGGGCGCGGCGCTCGACCTCGACACACGCGGCGTGCTGGCCGGCACGCCCGCCATCCACGCCGAGGCGCTCGCCCGGCTCACCGGCGCTACAATCGACCGATGAACAAACGCCCGACGATCCTCGCGACGCGCGACGCGCCCGACAGTCCCCTCCGCCGAGCGGAAGAAGTGGACCTCGAGTTCTCCAACGGCGAACGCCGCACCTACCAGCGGCTGAAGGGCAGCGGCTTCGGCGCCGTGCTGATCGTCGCCATGCGCGATCCGGAAACGGTGCTGCTCGTGCGCGAATATGGCGTGGGCGTGGATCGTTACGAGCTCGGCGTGCCGAAAGGTCGCCTCGACGGCGACGAAACGGCCGAGCAGGGCGCCGACCGCGAGCTGAAGGAAGAAGTCGGCTACGGCGCGCGCAAGCTGAAAATCCTCGGCACGCTGTCGATGTCGCCGTCGTACATGACGCATCTCGCGCACGTGGTGCTCGCCGAAGACCTCTACCCCGAGCGCCTGCAGGGCGACGAGCCCGAGGAACTGGAAGTGGTGCCCTGGCGCATCGACGAGCTGCACGAGCTCATCGCCCGCGACGACGTCACGGAAGGCCGCTCCATCGCGGCGTTGTTCATGGCCCGCGAATACCTCGCCGGCCGCTACCGCCCGGCGTGACCGCGCCCGCGGCCCTCTGGCTCGACCCCGTCTGCGCGATCGCGCGACGCGCGGCCGAAGCGATCCTCGCCGTGTACGCGCAGGATTTCGAAGTCGTCTGCAAGGACGACGATTCCCCGGTCACCGCCGCCGATCTCGCGGCGCAGCGCGTCATCGAGGAAGGCCTCCACGCGCTCGCGCCGGGCGTGCCGGTGATCTCGGAAGAAGCGCTCGCCGCGCCGTGGTCCGAGCGCCGCACGTGGCGACGCCACTGGCTCGTCGATCCACTCGACGGTACCCGTGAATTCGTCAAGCGCAACGGCGAATTCACCGTCAACATCGCGCTCATCGAAGACCATCGCAGCGTGCTCGGCGTGGTGCTCGCGCCCGTCACGGGCGATCTCTACGCCGCGGTGAGCGGCGAGGGCGCCTGGCGACAGCGCACGGCCGATGCGCCGCGCGAGACACTTTCCACACGCGGCGCGAACGGTCTGCTGATGGTCACCGGCAGCCGCTCGTATGGCACCGGTCGCACCATGACGCTGCTCGACCGCCTCGGCGAACACGAGACGTTCGCGCTGGGCTCGTCGCTGAAGTTCTGCGTCATCGCGCGCGGCGAGGCCGACATCTATCTGCGGCTGGGCGCGACATCGGAGTGGGACACCGCCGCGGCGCAGTGCGTGCTCGAGGAAGCGGGCGGCGCCGTGCTGGATCTCGCCGGTCGGCCTTTCCGCTACAACACGCGCGATTCGCTCATCAATCCCGAATTCATCGCCTGCGGCGACACCACCGTCGACTGGGCGTCTCGTCTCATCGATCCGGAGGACGCGTGACCCGACACGTCGAGGAGCTGATCGCGATCATGGCGCGCCTGCGCGATCCCGACGACGGTTGCCCGTGGGACGTGAGGCAGACGTTCGCGACCGTCGCGCCGTACACCATCGAGGAAGCGTACGAAGTCGCCGATGCGATCGATCGCGGCGACATGCACGACCTGCGCGACGAACTCGGCGATCTGCTGCTGCAAGTGGTCTTCCACGCACGCATGGCGGAAGAGGCGGGAGACTTCGCATTCGGTGATGTGGTCGCCGCGATATGCGACAAGATGGAACGCCGGCATCCGCATGTCTTCGGCGATGTGACGCACGCGAGCGACACGGCCCGGTCGCGCGACTGGGACCGCCTCAAGGCGGAAGAGCGCGCGGCGAAGGGCGGGGAAGACACGAGTGCGCTGGCAGGTATCTCGCGCGGGCTACCCGAGTGGCAGCGTGCGGTGAAGCTGCAGAAGCGGGCGGCGAACGTCGGCTTCGACTGGCCCGACCACCGCCCGGTGCTCGACAAGATCGCCGAGGAAATCGAGGAAGTGCGCCACGAGTTCGACAACGGTGCCGACGAGGAACGGCTCGCTGACGAAATCGGCGATGTGCTGTTCGTCGCGGCGAATCTCGCGCGTCATGCGAAGATCGATGTATCGCGTGCGTTGCGCGGGGCGAACGCGAAGTTCGAGCGGAGGTTCCGTGCGATGGAGGCGATCGCGGCATCCGAAGGACGCGAGCTGTCGTCGTATTCGCTGCGCGAGCAGGAAGCGTTGTGGGTACGCGTCAAACGCGAACTGAGCGACACCATTCCGTAGGAGCGCGCCTTGCGCGCGACATCTTTTCGCGAAGAGCAACAGGCCCTGTTGCTCACGGCCCCAAAAGCTGTCGCGCGCAAGGCGCGCTCCTACAAGAAAAGCGGGGGCCATCGGCCCCCGCCACGTTCTTATTTAGCCGAAGCCCGCTGCTGCATGCGCTGCTTGAAGGCTTCCATTTCCTGATGACGCTTGGTGTCCTGCGCGAGGCTCTCGTCGAGGCTCTTGCGCATCGTGGCGATGGCCGCGTCGACGTTCTGCGGCTGCATCTGGGCGCGGGCCAGGTGGCGATACGCATAGTCGCGCACCATCGGGTTCTGCGACTTCGCCAGCACCTCGTTGTACAGCGCCGGCAGCTCCTTGCTGCGACCACTGTTGACGTACAGGCGCTCGAGCGTACGAAGGTCGCCGATCACACCGTTGCGGTGTCCATCGCGGCCATGACGGGCCCAGCCACCACGACCGTGGTCACGATCGCCATGGCCCCACTTCGGGCCCGGCTGCTGCGGCGGAGCCGGCTGGCTGGTGCGGGTCGACGGCGTCGTCGGGGCCTGCGGAGCGGCATCCTGCGCATACGCGAAGGCGGCCGAGCCGGCGAGGAGAAGGGATGCGGCACTGGCGAGAAGGGTCTTGCGTTGCATAGGGTGTCTCCCGGTTGGACTTGCACGGGGAAAAACGTGCCGGTCCGAACGCGGTTGACGGACTCGTTGCCGTCCGGTCAGGTTCGTGAGAACCCGCGGTTGCAACCTTTCGGCCCGCAGCGGCATCCATGCCGGTTGAAGGCCACCACTCCTGAAGGGGAAAACCCAATGCGTTCACTGCTTCTCGCCTCGCTTCTCCTGCTGCCCGCCGTCGCCATGGCCGACGAGGAGCACTGCCAGTTCCACGCCGATCGCAGCCTCGACCTCGATCTGCGCGGTGTCCGCTCCATCCGCTTCGCGACCAACAGCCACGACCTGCACGTTTCCGGCGGTGCCGCGAGCGGCAAGGGCACCGTGCGCGGCAGGGCGTGCGCGTCGGACGAGAAGGCGCTGGACAACCTCGTGGTCACGCAGCAGCGCGACGGCGACACGTTGCTTGTCGAGCTCACCAACAAGCGCGACGGCTGGTCCGGCTTCGGCAGCCACTACGCTTACCTGAAGATCGACGCGAACGTGCCCGCGGACATCCCCGTGCAGCTCAACGTCGGATCGGGCGATGCCACCGCCACGGGCATCACGTTGCAGGAGGGCAACATCGGCTCGGGCGACCTCGACGCGCGCGACGTGAAGGGTCCGTTCCGCGGCAAGGTGGGCTCCGGCGACCTCAAGATGGATGGCACCGGTCCGCTCGACATCGACACCGTCGGCTCGGGCGACTTCACCGCGCGTCGCGTGAAGGGCGCCGTGCGCATCGGTTCGGTCGGTTCGGGCGACGCCAGGCTGATCGACGTGACCGGCAACGTGGAGGTCGGCACGCTGGGTTCGGGCGACCTAGACGTGGACGGCGTGCGCGGCGACCTCAGCGTGCGCAGCGTCGGCAGCGGCGACGTCGAGCACAAAGGCGTGACCGGCAAGGTCGACGTGCCGCGGAACTGATGCCGCGGTGGTGGGAGCCAGCCTGCTGGCGAAGGGTGCTCGCGGCAAGCACCCTTCGCCAGCAGGCTGGCTCCCACCGGGCTCTCCGTGACTCATGCCCGCTATCATCCGGCTTTCTCTTCCCGGATATCGTCGGATGACGTGGTTGCCCGAATCGCTGCGCCAGCTGCGTCGCGATGTGCTTTTCCTCGTGTTGCTCGCAGTGGCGATCGTGCTCGCGATCGCCCTGCCAGCGCGTATCGGCGACTGGCCCGGACTTGTCGACTGGCCGACGATCGCGGCGCTGGCGGGCCTGCTGGTGCTCACCAAGGCGGTGGAGAACAGCGGCGCCCTGGATATCGCCGGGCGCTGGCTGATCGATCGCACATCGACGCGGCGTGTCGCCGCGCTGGGCCTCGTGGCGGCGACCGCGCTGCTGTCGATGCTGCTGACGAACGACGTGGCGCTCTTCGTGATGGTGCCGCTGACGCTGAGCATGTGTCGCATCGCGCGCATGCCCGCGACGCGGCTCGTCGTGTTCGAGGCACTGGCGGTGAACGCCGGCTCGATGCTCACGCCGATCGGCAATCCGCAGAACCTCTTTCTCTGGCAGCAGTGGAACAACGGCTTCGGCGCGTTCGTCTGGGCCATGCTGCCGCTGGCGGGCATCGCGCTGGTCCTCCTGCTGGCGTTGACCGCCGTGGCCTTTCCGTCGACGCCGCTGGAGGTACACGAGCGTCGCGACGAGAGCGTCGATCGCACGATGCTCATTACCGCCGCGGTGCTCTACGCACCGTTCATCCTCCTGACCGACCTGCGCCACGTGGGCTGGGCGCTGGGCGGCGTGCTCGCGACGTTCCTGCTGCTTCGCCGGCGCGTGGTGGCCGCGATCGACTGGGGGCTGTTGCTGACCTTCGTGCTGATGTTCGTCGACCTGCGCCTGCTGGCGGGCCTCGATGTCGTGAAGTCGTTCGTGGGCGGACTAGGCCTTCACGAGGCGTCGCATCTTTACGCCACGGGTGCACTGGCGTCGCAGGTGGTGAGCAACGTGCCAGGTGCCATCCTGCTTGCCGAGTACTCGCACGACTGGCGCGGAATCGCCTACGGCGTGAACGTGGGCGGGTTCGGCTTCATGGTCGGTTCGCTGGCGAACCTGATCGCGCTGCGGCTGCTCGGCGAGCGCAAGGCGTACGGCACGTTCCATCTGTGGTCCGTGCCGTTCTTCGTGGTGATGGGTCTGCTGGGCTGGGCGATTTTGTAGGAGCGCGCCTTGCGCGCGACATGTTCTGGAGCCAGAAGCAGCAGGGCCTGTTGCTCCTGGCGAAAAGATGTCGCGCGCAAGGCGCGCTCCTACGGGGCGGGTCAGGCCTTGCGCGTGCCGTGCGCGCCCGTGTTGCTGTTGCCCTTGTCGAACGTGCGGATGAACTCGCGCACATCCGGGTAGACCACATCGCGCCAGCGGCGGCCGCTGAAGATGCCGTAGTGACCGGCGCCTTCGACGGTGATGTGCTTGCGGCGCTTCTTCGGGATGCCCTTGCAGAGGCCGTGCGCGGCTTCCGTCTGGCCGGGGCCGGAGATGTCGTCGAGCTCACCTTCGATGGTGAGCAGCGCGGTGTCTTTGATCTTCGCCGGACGCACGAGCTCGCCGTGCACTTCCCACGTGCCCTTGGGCAGGCGATGTTCCTGGAACACGGTTTCGATGGTGTCGAGGTAGTACTCGGCCGGCATGTCGAGCACGGCGTTGTATTCGTCGTAGAACTTGCGATGCGCCTCGGCGTCGTCGAGGTCGCCCTTGCGCAGGTTCTCGTAGAAATCCCAGTGCGACATCACGTGCCGGCTCGGATTCATCGCCAGGAAGCCCGCGTGCTGCAGGAAGCCCGGATAGACGTCGCGCCCGGCGCCCGGATACTGGTAGGGCACCTTGTGGATGAGCTGGTTGCGGAACCACGAGAGCGGACGCGTGGTGGCCAGGTTGTCGACGCTGGTGGGGCTCTTGCGCGTGTCGATCGGGCCGCCCATCAGCGTGAGCGTGGCGGGCGTGGGCTCGCCGCGGGCGGCCATCAGCGACACGGCCGCGAGCACCGGCACCGTGGGCTGGCACACCGACACCACGTGCGCGCGATGTACGCCCACGTGGCGGATGAACTCCTCGATGTACGACACGTAGTCTGCCAGCGAGAACGAGCCTTCGTCGAGCGGGATCATGCGCGCGTCGACCCAGTCGGTGATGTACACCTTGTGGTCGCGCAGCAGCGTGCGGACGGTATCGCGCAGCAGGGTCGAATGGTGGCCCGACAGCGGCGCGACGACCAGCACGGCGGGATCGTTTTTCATCCGGTCGACCGTGGCCTGGTCGTCGGAGAAGCGCTTGAAGCGCTTGAGCGTGCAGAACGGCTTCGCCATCGACACCTGCTCGACGATCGCGACGTCGTGGTCGTGCGCGTGCACGCTATGGATGTCGAACGACGGCTTCTCGTACGCCTTGCCCAGGCGATACATCAGTTCGTAGCCGGCGGCGGCGCGCTCGGCGCCCGGCACGCGGGCAAAGGGGCTGGCGATGTCGCCGAACATCTTCGCCCCGGCTTCGGCCCAATAGGAAAGCGGGCTGAGCATGGAGCGTTGCCATTCGTGCATGAGGTAGAGCATGCCGCTTCACTTCCAGGGCCGGTAGGGGTGGCGCATCATAACCAGTTGCGCCGCGCCATGTGTAAAGCCCCTGTTTTTGCTCGATTTAGATGCTCGCCTTGCGGCAGACCAGCAGGACTTCGTCCACCCCGGGGCCCGGCGCGAAGCCCGGCGTGAAGGCCAGGGGCTTCTGAAAACGCACGCCGAGCGGCATGAAGACGCGGTTGTACCACCACATGGCGCGCGTACGCTGGTGCGTCAGGAACCACTGGCCCAGGTCGAGCAGGCGCGACGACTTCGGCTGCATGCCGTAAACGGCGCTCCGCTCGATCGTGAAGCCATGGCGGGCCAGCAGCTCGCGGATGGCCTCCGGATCGTAGCGGCGGTAGTGTCCGACGAAATCGTCGAAAGCGGTCCATGCGTTGGGATCCAGCGGCACGGAGATCAGCATCCGGGCGCCGGGCTCCGCCACGCGGGCGAGCTCGCCGAGGGCACCCTCGTCGTCCACCACGTGCTCGAGGATGTCGAAGGCGCAGACGAAATCGAAGCTCGCGTCGCGGAAGGGCAGCGCGCCGATCATGGCGTTGGCCACGCGGGCGCCGTGCCGGCCGAGATCGGCCAGCGCGGGCAGGCTGAGGTCCACGAACTGGGTGTCCGGCAGCGGCAGACGGGGCCGCAGGCCGGGGGCGACCTCGAGCCGGCGCGACGTTTCGGCGGCGATCTCGGCCACCAGCGGCCAGGTATTGAAGCGGTCCGGCGAGAACAGTTTCGCGTCGGACCAGAGGGCGTCGTAGAAGCGCTTGTTGCTACCGATCAGGTCGGCGTCGGTACGCGACGCCGGCGTGGCCGAGGTGAACGATGCGATGGTCATGCGATACCTCGGGATTGATCGATGAAAGCTAGCGCAGTCGCGCCAGCTCGCGTAGCAGGGGCAGGCGGCGGACGCGCACCGCGGTGGCGCGGAAGACGGCGTTGGCGAGCGCCGGCGCCGCCGAGGGTACGCCGATGACGCTGGCGCCGGACGGATCGGCGGTCGACGGCACGACGATCGTCTCGACCTCGTAGGGCAGGGGCTGCGTGGCGGAGATCGGATAGTCGCGGAACCCCGTCTGCTGCACCTTACCGTCTTTCACCGTGATGGCGAGGTTGAGGGCGGTGGACAGCGCGTCCATCGTGGCGCCCTGCAATTGCGCCTCCAGGCCCAGCGGATTGACCGCGCGACCCACGTCGGCGACGCAGACCACGCGGTGGATGTCGATGCCGTCGGTGGTCGGCGCGACCTCCACGGCATGCGCCACGTAGGCGCCGAATACATAGGCGCAGGCGATGCCGAGGCCGTTCTCGCTGCGCAGCCAGCGGCTCCAGTCGAGCCGTTCGGCCGCGAGCTTGAGCACGTTGGCCATGCGCGCGGTATCGATGGGGCCACCGCGGCCGCCATACGGCAACTGGCGCGGCTCGCCGAGCAGCGCGAGACGGAAGTCGAGCGGGTTGGCCTTCACCGCGTGCGCGAGTTCGTCGATGAAGCTCTCGCTCGCGAAGGTCGGCGTGACGTTCGGCGAGCCGCGCCACTCGCCGCGCTGCATCTTCGAGGCGAGCGGATACCAGTCGCTGCGGAAATTCGGGACGAGGCCGGCGGGCAAGGCGTCCGCCACCACTTCCGACTGCCAGAGGCGGTTTTCGGCGGTGCCGCGACCGGCAAGCGCCGACGGGCTCGCCATGCGCTGGTGCCAGCCGACGATGTTTTTCCTGCGATCGAGCGAAGCGTTCAGGCGATGCACCGCGAGCGGGCGGTAATAGTCGCGCGCGAGGTCGTCGTCTCGGGTCCAGAGAACCTTCACCGGCCGGTTACGGATGCCGTCGGGTTTCTTCGCCAGGGCGATGGCCATCGCCTCGGCGACGTAGTCGGTTTCGAGCCGTCGACCGAAACCGCCGCCGCCGCGCGGCACCTGGATGTCGATCTGGTCGGCGCGGAAGCCGGTCATGCGCTGCACGAGCGTGTACACCTGACGGGGCGACTGCGTCGACGCGATCACGGTGACGCTGGTTTCCGGATCGAGGCGAACGACGCAGTTCGGCGTTTCCGCCGTCGCGTGCGCGATCCATGGCTGGAAATACGTGGCTTCGAGCGCCCGCGCGGCCTTCTTGCGCGCGGCCAGCACGTCGCCGTCGTTGCGTACCGTGGACGGCAGCACGGCATCGTCGCCGAATGCCTCGAGGGCTTTCTGCTCGTGCACCGACGCCGCCGGCTCCGGGTCGTCGCCCGCTTTCCACACCGCCTTCAGCGCGGCGCGACCGGACAGCGCCGACCAGGTGTCGCGCGCGAGCACCGCCAGCGCGGCCGACTGCGCCGTGGTGCCTGCTGGCTGCCCCTGCTCGGGTGCGATATCGATCACGGCGTAGACGCCCGGGATCTTCGTCGCGGCGTCGCGGTCGGCGGTATCCAGCGTGCCGCCCGGATACGGGCAACGGGCGAGTACCGCGATCACGGGATCGCCGATGGTCTCGTCGAACGCGTAGCGCTGCGTGCCGGTGACGATGGCGCGCGCGTCGACGTCGCCGGCCGGCTTGCCGATCAGCTGGTAGCGTTCCGCGAGCTTCAGCGGCGGCGCCGACTTCGGCGCGTCGATGGTCGCGGCCGTGGATGCCAGATCGCCGTACGGAATGGTGCGGCCGTCGGCGGCGACCACCATGCCGCTCTCGCCGCGCAGCTGTTCCGCGGGAACGCCGAGGCGACGCGCGGCCGCCTGGAAGACCAGCCAGCGGGCGAGGGCGCCTGCCTGGCGAAGGTCGGCCCACGCGGCGGGAATGCTCGTCGCATCGCCGCTGCGCTGCCGGCCGTACGTGAATTTCGGTTCGCCGTTGCCCTGCGTGACGCCCACGCCCAGCGGCTCGACGATCACGCGCGCCCAGTCGGCGTCGAGCTCTTCGGCGATGATGCGCGCGAGCGACGTCGCCGTGCCTTCGCCGTTGTCCGGATCGCGCACGCCGATGAAGATGCGGCCGTCGGCCGCGATGCGCAGATAAGGCCCGACCTGCGACCACGCGTCGCCGAGCAGGCCAAGCGGCGGCGGACGATCCACGGCGCCCACCGTGCCGATGCCGACGACGAGCGCACCGGCGGTGCCCGCGGCGTACTTGAGGAAACGGCGGCGCGAGAGACGGACTTCGCCGCTCATGCCTTCGGCTCCTTCATGACACCGGCCGCGCGTTTGATCGCCTTGCGGATGCGCCCGTAGCTGCCGCAGCGGCAGAGGTTGCCGATGCGATCGATGTCGGCGTCGGACGGATTCTTCTGTCGCGAGAGCAGGTCAACGGCGGCCATGATCTGACCGGGCTGGCAGAAGCCGCACATGATGGCGTCTTCGTCGATCCACGCCTGCTGTACCGGATGCAGCGTGCCGTCGTCGTTGGCCAGCCCCTCGACCGTGGTGACGCGCTTGCCGGTGAGCTTTTCCATCTTCGTCTGGCAGGCGGGCACCGCCTTGCCGTCGACGATGACGGTGCAGAAGCCGCAGTCGCCCTGATCGCAGCCGTACTTGGCGCCGGTGAGGCGCAGCACGTCGCGGAGGTACCAGAGCAGCGGCATCGCCGCGTCGCCCGTGTGCCGGTAGCGCTTGCCATTGACGATGAGGTCGATCCCCTCGCGCACCGGCTTTGGCGCCGGTTGCGCGGCATCCTGGCGGGGCGGAACGGGAATCGGCGACGTCGGGCCTTGCTGTGCCATCTGCTTTCCTCAGCTGAACCGGGTCATTGTGGCATCCGTGCCCGGGATCAGCGAGCCACTTTACTGAACAGACGTCGCCATACCGCATAGACGGGCAGGCCCGCGGCCACCACGCCGCAGACGACGGCGGCGCTGGCGGGACTTGTCCACGCATAGGCGATCACCACCGCGATGACCACCGCGAGGAAGGTCAGCGGCAGCAGTGGGTAGGCCGGGGTGACGAAGGCGGGCCGCTCCGTGCTGCGGCGTCGATACCAGAACAGGGTGGCGATGGTGACGGCGTAGGCCGCCCAGTCGCCGAACGTGGCGAAATCGAGCAGCTGTCCGTAATTGGCCACCAGCACGAGCACGATCGCCCAGGCGGAGAGCGCCATCAGCGCGATGTTGGGCGTGCGGTAACGCGGATGCAGCTTCGCGACGCTGGCGAAGAACAGGCCGTCGTCGCCCATCACCTGCAGGACGCGGGCGCCGGCGACGAGCGTGATGTTGCAGAAGCCCAGCGTGGAGACCGCGATGCCGATGGCGATGATCTTCGCGCCGGCGTCGCCGAAGACACGGCTCATCACGTCGGCGGCGGGCGCCTTGCTCGCGGCGAGCCCGTCGTGGCCGAGCACGGCGAGGTACGCGTAGTTGGTTAGCACGTAGGCCGCGATCACCACCAGCATGCCGAGCACCAGCGCGCGCGGCAGCGTGCGCTGCGGGTCGCGTACTTCGCCGGCGAGGTTGTTGAGGTAGCTGAAACCGGAGAACGCGAAGAGCACCGGCAGCAGCGCGCCGGCGAGGCTGCCGGAAGCCTGGCTGGTGGACGGCGCCAGCGCCTGCGTCGTGCCGGCGCCCGCGAACGCGAGGCCCGTGACGACAAGCACCGCGATGGCAGCGAGCTTGAGGATGGCGAAGACGTTCTGCACCTGCGCGCCGAAGCGGATGCCGAACAGGTTCAGCCCCGTGACGAAAACCAGCGCACCGACGGCGAGCGGTTTCACCAGCGTGGGCGAGAGCCCGAACACCGAGGTGGCGTAGCTGCCGAAGATGGTCGCGACAGCCGCCGCGCTGCCGCTGTAGATCACCAGAAGCATCGTCCAGCCGAAGAGGAACCCGGCGAGCTTGCCGAACGCTTCGCGCAGGTACACGTAGCTGCCCCCCGCCTCGGGCCGCCGCGCGCCGAGTTCGGCGTAGCAGAGGCAGCCGATCAGCGTCAGGAGGCCGGCGCCCACCCAGAGGGCGAGCAGCACGAGACCGGAGTCGGTGCGCTGCGCCGCGATGCCCGGGTTGAGAAAGATGCCGCCACCGATGATTCCGCCCACCACGATGAGCGCGGCGTCCATGAGGGTGAGGCGTCGGGCGTAACCGGGGTTGTCCATGTGGATCGCAAGCGCAGGAGGGAAGGGCCGCAGGATGGCGTTTCAACCGGGATGCCGCAAGCGCCGTCGCCGCGACGCCGGCATGCGGTCGGTGTGATCGCCAGCACCCTCACCGTCATACCGGCGCCCCACCGTCATGCCGGCCTCACCGTCATACGGGCCCTCACCGTCATACGGGCCCTCACCGTCATACCGGCCCTCACCGTCATACGGGCCCTCACCCATACGGGCCCTCACCGTCATACCGGCGTACGCCGGTATCCACGGCGACCACGTCGGTGCAAGCGATTCGCCCGCCAGAGACCGGGGCCGTGGGTACCGGCGTACGCCGGTACGACGTGAGGTGGATGCGGACGCTGTTGGCCGGTGTCACGCCGGCACGACGTGAGGTGGGTGGGTGACACCGTTGGCCATGTCACGCTGGTACGACGTGAGGTGGGCGGGTGACGCTGTTGGCAGTGCCGTGCCGGTACGACGTGAGGCTGGCCCGTTTGCCTTTTTCCCGTTGCGGCGCAACACTCCGGCGGATATGTCCATCCGTAAGTAACCCTTCCCCCACCGTAAAAAGAGTCCCGTGAGCGAAAACGCAAACGCGCCGTTGCCCGCCAACGCGCCCTGGATCGTCATGAAGTTCGGCGGCACCTCCGTGGCCACCGCCGCCCGCTGGCGCAATATCCTCGAGCTGGCCGCCAGCCGCCGCGCCGAAGGCGCGCGCGTGCTGATCGTGGTCTCGGCCCTGTCCGGTATCACCGACGGCCTGAAACAGCTTTGCACGCACACGGATTCGAAACGCCGCTCGGACGCGGCCGCCGCACTGGCCGATCGCCACCACGCCCTGCTCGCCGAGATGTCGCTGGCGATGCCGGAAACGCTCGGCGCCCGGCTCGCCGATCTCGCGCAGCTGGCCGACGACGGTGCCGCCGACCTTGGCGAACTGGCCTGGCAGGCGCGCGTGCAGGCGCACGGCGAGCTGATGTCCAGCGCGCTCGGCGCCGCGTTCCTCTCGGCGAACGGCCTGCCGACGGCCTGGGTCGACGCGCGCGAATGCCTGCATTCGGTGGCGCTGCCGAACCAGAACGAACGCACCCGCGTGCTCTCGGCGATGATCGAGCCGCACCACGACGCCCGCCTTTCCGCGGCGCTGGCCGCGCGTGGCGAGGTCTTCATCACGCAGGGCTTCATCGCCCAGGACGAGGCCGGTCGCACCGTGCTCCTCGGACGCGGCGGCTCCGACACCTCGGCCGCGTACTTCGGCGCGCTGCTGGCCGCCTCGCGCGTGGAAATCTGGACCGACGTCGCCGGCATGTTCAGCGCGAACCCGCGCCAGGTCGCCGGTGCGCGCCTGCTGCAGCGCCTCGACTACGAGGAGGCCCAGGAGATCGCCTCGACCGGCGCGAAGGTGCTGCATCCGCGCTGCCTGTCGCCGCTGCGCGAGCCGCGCGTGCCGCTGCTGATCAAGGACACCAACCGTCCGGAGCTGGAAGGCACGTCGATCGGCCCCGAGATCCGCGAGCACGCGCCGAGCATCAAGGCGATCAGCGCGCGCAAGGGCATCACGCTCATTTCCATGGAATCGGTAGGCATGTGGCAGCAGGTCGGCTTCCTCGCCGACGTGTTCGACGCCTTCAAGCGCCATGGCCTGTCCGTCGACCTGATCGGCTCGGCCGAGACCAACGTCACCGTCTCGCTCGATCCGACCGAGAACCTGCTCGATTCCGACGCGATCGCCGCGCTGGCCGCCGACCTCGCGCGCGTCTGTCGGGTCAAGGTCATCGCCCCGTGCGCGGCCATCACGCTGGTAGGCCGCGGCATGCGTTCGATGCTGCACAAGCTGTCGGGCGTGCTCGCCGAGTTCGGCCAGCTGCGCGTGCACCTGATCTCGCAGTCGTCGAACAACCTCAACCTGACCTTCGTGGTCGACGAAGACGTGGTGGACGACATGCTCCCGCGCCTGCACGAGCTGCTCATCGGCGCCGGTGCCTTGCGCACCGACGACAGCATGGTCTTCGGCCCGTCGTGGCAGTCGCTCTACGGCGGCGGCGAGCAGGCGACGCCGGTCGCCGCGTGGTGGCAGGGCGAACGGCCCACGCTGTTGCGTCTCGCCGACGAGCGCACGCCGCGCTATGTCTATCATCTGCCCACCGTGCGCGCGCAGGCGCGCCGCGTGAAGTCGCTGAAGGCGGTGGATCGCGCGCACTACGCGGTGAAGGCGAACACGCATCCGGGCATCCTCAAGGTGCTGGCGGAGGAAGGTTTCGCGTTCGAATGCGTCTCGCCGGGCGAACTCGCCGCCGTGTCGGCCGCCGTGCCCGACGACGTGCCGCTGCTGTTCACGCCCAACTTCGCGTCGCGTCGTGATTTCGAAGCCGCGCTGCGCACGCGCGCCACGATCACGATCGATGCGCTGCATCCCATCGAGCACTGGGGCGACATGTTCGCCGGTCGCGACATCGTGCTGCGCGTCGACCTCGGTCGCGGCCTCGGTCACCACGACAAGGTGAAGACGGGCGGCACAGGCAGCAAGTTCGGCGTGCCCATCGAACACGTGGATCGCTTCCTGCGCCTCGCCGACGCGGCGGGCGCGAAGGTGATCGGCCTGCATGCGCATCTCGGCTCCGGCATCCTCGACCATGCGCACTGGGGCGAGGTGTACTCGCAGCTCGCCGCGCTCGCGGAACGCATCGGCACGATCACGGTACTCAATATCGGCGGCGGCCTCGGCGTGCCGTCGCACCCGGGCGAGAGCGCGCTCGACATGTCGGCGCTCGATCGCGTGCTGACGGCCGTGCGCCAGGCGTATCCGCAGTTCCAGCTGTGGATGGAGCCGGGTCGCTACCTCGTGGCGGATTGCGGCGTGCTGCTGGCGAAGGTCACGCAGGAAAAGGAGAAAGGCGTCAACGTGCGTTACCTCGGCCTCGACACCGGCATGAACAGCCTGATCCGCCCGGCGCTCTACGACGCCTGGCACGAGATCGCCAACCTCACGCGCATCGACGAGCCGGCCACCACGATGTATCAGGTCGTCGGTCCCATTTGCGAGTCAGGCGATATCCTCGGATCGGACAGGCGCCTGCCCGAATCGAAAGAGGATGATGTGGTCCTGATCGCCCAGGGCGGCGCGTACGGTGCCGTGATGTCGTCCCGATACAACCTGCGCGACGAGGCCGACGAGGTACTGCTCCCGTGACATCCGCTCCTTCCGATCCGCGCCAGAGCCGGGCTTTCCGGTTCGTGCGCCACACGTACGCCGATGGCGTCGCCGAACTCGTCTACGCGTTCGACGACGGCGTCGAGCTGGCCGAACGCATCACGTTCCCGGGCGCGCCTGACGTGCCCGCGGGTCGCGAGGCGGCCTTCTCGGCCGCCCTGCGGCTGCTGCACCTCGTGGCCGGTGTCAGCTATTACAAGGCCGGCATTCCCGAGACGATCGTCGTCGACGGCGAGCCGCTCGACGAAGAGAGCGCGAGCCTCGCCGACGCGCTGTACCTGCACGGTCTGGCCGAGTTCGCCTACCGCAACGGGCTCGATCTGCGCGGCCGCATTCGCTTCCCGTTCTCGGCCGGCCGTCCGGCTGCGGCTCCCGCCATCGGCCTGCCGAAACGCTCGCTGCTGCCGATCGGTGGCGGCAAGGACTCGGTGGTGGCCGTCGAGGCCGTCAAATCGATCGGGGCGGACGCCACCGCCGTATGGGTCGGCAATTCGCCCCTGATCGCCGGGTGCGCGGCGCGCACGGGGCTGTCGACGCTGAACATCTCGCGCGAACTCGCTCCCGGTCTGTTCGAGCTGAATCGTCTCGGCGCGTGGAACGGCCACATTCCGGTCACCGCGATCAATTCGGCGATCCTGGCACTGGCGGCGATCCTCTACGGCTACGACTCCATCGTGTTCGCCAACGAGCGCTCGGCGTCGGTCGCCACGCTGGAATACGACGGCCAGCAGGTGAACCACCAGTGGAGCAAGGGCTTCGGTTTCGAGAAGACCCTGCACGATTACCTGCATTCGCACGTCGCCGCCGATCTCGACTATTGCTCGCTGCTGCGTCCGTGGTCCGAGCTGGCCGTGACGAGCGCTTTCGCGCGCCTCGGCGGGGAGTACTTCAACGTCTTCTCCAGCTGCAATCGCAACTTCCGCATCCTCGGGCCGAAGCCCGCGGATCGCTGGTGCGGCCAGTGCCCGAAGTGCCACTTCGTGTTCCTCGCGCTCGCGCCGTTCATGGCGAAGCCGCGCCTCGTGTCGATCTTCGGGCGCAACCTGCTCGACGACGATGCGCTGGCCGGCGCGTTCGACGCGCTGCTGGAATACAAGGATCACAAGCCGTTCGAGTGCGTGGGCGAGGGCGCCGAAGCGCGTGCCGCGATGGCGGCGCTGGCCGAGCGTCCCGAGTGGCGCGAGGATGCGCTCGTCTCGCGCTTCCGCACCGAGATCCTGCCGCAACTCGATCGCGCCGAACTGGCGATCGAGCCGTGGCTGCAACCGGGTGCGTCGCACCTCGTTCCCGAACGCCTGCGCGGAGCACTGGATGCGCTGGGCTGATCTGAAGGGCCGGCGCGTCGCTGTCTGGGGCTTCGGTCGTGAGGGTCGCGCCGCGCTGGATGCGCTCGCGCGTCGCCTTCCGGGGCAGATGGTCGACCTTTACTGCGCCGCCGATGAAGCGGATGCCGCGCGCGCCGCGTTTCCCTCCGTGCGCGTGCATGCCATCGCACCGGACGCCGACACGCTTTCGGCGTACGACGTCGTCGTGAAGTCGCCCGGCATCTCCGCGTACAAGCCCGAGCTGCTCGCCGCGCAGGCGAGCGGCACCCGGTTCACATCGGGCAGCGCGTTGTGGTTTTCCGGTCACGTCGCGGCACGCACCATCGCCGTGACGGGCACCAAGGGCAAGAGCACCACCTCCGCTCTCATCGCCCATCTTGCGAGATCGCTCGGCGTGCGCACCGCGCTGGCCGGCAACATCGGCATGCCTCTGCTGGAACTCGACGACGCGGACGCCGAACTGTGGGTCATCGAACTGTCGAGCTTCCAGACGGGCGAAGCCTTCGGCGTCGACCTCGGCGTGGTGACGAGTCTCTACGAAGAACACCTCGACTGGCACGGCTCCCGCGAGCGTTACGTCGACGACAAGCTGAAACTGCTGGCGGCGTCGGCACGCGTGCTGGTTAACGCGATGCAGCCACACCTGCTGGCGCGCGCCGAAGATCATCCCGGCCTGCACACCTTCGGCGGCGCGAACGACTGGCACGTCGCCGATGGCTGGATCCTGCGCGGCGCGGAACGTGTCATCGAGGCATCGCGCGTATCGGCTCCCGGCCTGCACAACGCGATCAACGCCTGTGCCGCGCTCGCCGCTCTCGAGATCATGGGATACGACGCGCGCGCCGCCGCGCCCGCGCTCTCGACCTTCGTGCCGCTGCCACACCGGCTGCAGCCGCTCGGCGAGCGCGACGGCCTGACGTGGATCAACGATTCGATCAGCACGACGCCGCTGGCCAGCCTTGCTGCGCTGGAAAGCGTCGGCGCGACCCGCACGGCGATCATCGTCGGCGGCCACGATCGCGGCCTCGACTGGACACCGTTCGTCGACGCGATGCGCGAGCACGCGCCGGCGGCGATCGTCTGCCAGGGCGCGAACGGTGCGCGCATCGCGGATGCTCTCGATGCTGCGGGCATCGCGAACGTGCATCGCGCGACGGACCTCGCGGCCGCGATAGCGGCCGCGCGACACGCACTGGGCGGCAGCGGATGCATCCTGCTGTCGCCGGGTGCGCCGAGCTTCGATCAGTTTCGGGACTACGCGGAGCGCGGCAGTCGTTTCGCCGAGCTTGCGGGTTTGTCGCGCGATGCCGCAGGCATAAAGGGTCTGGGCATCGCGTAAGGCGACGCGCTGCGAGAGATCGGAAGCTTGTGTGGGAGCGCGCAAGCGCGCTCCCACAAGATTCACGATCTGCGTCGTGCCGAGGCGTCAGTCGTTCGTCGCCGCGAGCAGCGTGCCGACCACCGCCGCCAGCGCGGCGTAGAGCTCCGGCGGCACGTCGTCGCGAAGGCGCACGGCGGCGAGAAGCGTGGCGATCTGCGGATCGAGTTGCGGCGCGAGACCGAGGGCCTGCGCGCGTTCCAGCATGGTCTTCACGCCCTGTGCGTCGATGCGCTGGCTGCTTCCGTTACTGGTCGGCGACGCGAGCCGCAGCGTGACACTGCGGCGCGGGGAGGGGAGGGCATGGTTCATGCGCGGGCTTCCAGCAGGACGGCGCTGTACGCGCTCGGCGGTGTCGGCAGGCCATGCATGCAGCCGAAGTGGTCGAGGATAAGTCCGCTCTTTTCGAGCAGACGACGCAGCGGCACGAATTCGTTTTCCATGCGCGCGACGGTCTCGGGGCGCTGGGCCCAGAGACGCACGGACACGCGCGGCACGCGCAACTGGATTTCGCCCTGCACGGCGCCGAGCGACGGCGGATCGATGGCGAAGCCGACCGTCCAGGGGCCCTCGGCTTCGCCGGCGATCGGCTTGCCTTCTTCGATGCGAAGCTGGAGCACGTCGTAGCCGCGCACGCCGGCGAGCGGCACTTCGATGATCCAGAGACCGGCCTGCGGGTGCGATTCGAGCTGCGCGATTTCCACCCGTGACAGCGCGGCGCGGGTATCGGTGCGCAGCTGACCGACGAGCGCGTCGACGTCGTCGTCGGCGATCTGCAGCTCGGCGGCACGCGGCTGCGGCACGAGCGGACGCTGCACGAGCGGCGGCGGCGTATCGATCGGGGCGCGCGCGAGCGTGGCGCCGGCCCGACCGGTGGGAATGTCGGCGAGCGCGCGACGCAGCGCGAGCAACGCCGCCTTGAAATCGTCGGCGGCCGGGGTGTCGTGCTTCGGCTCGGCGAGGTGCGATTCGAGGAACGCGCCGCTCTTGGCGATCGCCTCCTTCATGCCCAGCGGCGAGCCGAGGTCCGAGGGCTTGTTGATCGCGGCCTCCAGCGTGGCCAGCGCGGCGCGCAGCGGTGCGGGCAGCATGCGGGCGACCGGGCGGCGACCCAGCGCCGCGAGCACGCCGAGCAGGGGCGCGTAGCCGTTCTGCAGAGGCAGGCGCTCGCGCAGCCCCTGCATGGCGACGCGTTCGTCGATGTTGCCGGGGACGACTTCGAGCTGGGGCTGCGCGCCCTGCGTGAGCACGCGCACCTGGAACTGCTGCGGCAGCTGGCCGCCGGGCGCGTCGGCCTCGACGGTCATGCCGCCGATCTCGAGCAGCAGGCGGCCGATGTCGGTCTGGCCCATGACACGCGCCGACAGCAGGGTCCCGACCCGCCAGCTGTCCGCGGCGGCCGTGGTACCCGCGGCCGCGCCGGCCCATAACTGGGCAGCGAGACTGGTCGGCTGGATGATCAAGGGGGATGTCCTCCCGGCGTCAGGCGGGCCCTCGGTGGGCGCGCTCCTGTGTGCCAGAAGAATCGGCGGAAACTTACGGAACTTTAGGTGGGCCGGGGAAAAACGCTGTGCCGAACCGGCAAGAGGTGAGGGGATTCCCGGCAGGTTAGAATGGGCGGATGACCCAGCTTCCTTTCGACCTCCTCGCCACCGATGGCGCGGCCCGGCGCGGCCGTCTCCGCTTCGGCCGTGGCACCGTGGAAACCCCGGCGTTCATGCCGGTCGGCACCTATGGCTCCGTGAAGGCCATGACCCCGCGCGACGTGCTCGACACCGGCGCGGAGATCATCCTCGGCAACACGTTCCACCTGTTCCTGCGCCCCGGTCTCGAGATCGTCGGCGAGTTCGGCGGCCTGCACAAGTTCATCGGGTGGGATAAGCCCATCCTCACGGACTCCGGCGGGTTCCAGGTGTTCTCGCTGGCGCATAAGCGCAAGATCACAGAAGAAGGCGTCACGTTCGCCTCGCCCGTCGACGGCTCGAAGGTGTTCCTGTCGCCCGAGGAGTCGATGCGGATCCAGAAGGTGCTGGATTCCGATGTCGCGATGATCTTCGACGAATGCACGCCCTATCCCGCCACGGAGAAGGTGGCGTCGGACTCGATGGAGCTCAGCCTGCGCTGGGCCGAGCGTTCGCGGCAGGCGTTCGACGACCTGAAGAATCCCAACGCGCTGTTCGGCATCGTCCAGGGCAGCACGTTCGAGAACCTGCGCCGCCGTTCGGCCGAGCGCCTGATCGAGATCGGCTTCGACGGGTACGCCGTCGGCGGCCTCGCGGTGGGCGAGCCGGAGGCCGAGCGCAACCACACGCTCGACTTCACGCTGCCGATGCTGCCGAAGGACCGCCCGCGTTACCTGATGGGCGTCGGTCGCCCGGAAGACATCGTCGAGGCCGTGCGCCGCGGCATCGACATGTTCGATTGCGTGATGCCGACCCGAAACGCCCGCAACGGCTTCCTGTTCACCGCATCCGGCACGTTGCGCATCCGCAACGCGAAGTTCGCGACCGATACGCGCGTGATCGAGGAAGGCTGCGATTGCTACGCCTGCGCCAACGGGTTCTCGCGGGCCTACCTGCGCCATCTCGACCGCTGCAACGAGATCCTGGGCAGCCAGCTCGCCACGATGCACAACCTGCGCCACTACCAGCGGCTCATGGCCGGCCTGCGCGGCGCCATCGAGGCCGGTGGCCTCGACGACTTCGTCGCGGCCTTCTATGAGGCGCGTCGCAAAGGCGCGGTCGACGGCTGAATAGGCCTTGCGGGGGCGCCCGAGCGCCCCCAACCCCTTGACGGGGTGCGGTACATAACCGCCGGGGTGCGTGGCATAATCCACGATCTTTTTACGTGAACGGCAGCTTTTCCTTGGCCGTTCCATGACTTGCGAGAAATCCGATGAGCCTTCCGACGTTCGCTGCCATTGCCCAGGCCACTGCTCCCGCCGCCGGCGCCGCTCCGCAGGGGGCCTTTGGCTTCTCGCCGCTGATCATGATGGCGGTGCTGTTCGGCATCTTCTATTTCATGATGATCCGCCCGCAGATGAAGCGTCAGAAGGAGCACCGCGCCCTGCTGTCGGCCCTCGCCAAGGGCGACGAAGTCGTCATGAGCGGCGGCATGGCCGGTCGCATCGAGGACGTCGGCGAGTCGTTCGTCCGCGTCGAGATCGCCCCGGGCACGGTCGTCCAGGTGCAGAAGGGTTCGATCACCCAGGTCCTGCCGAAGGGCAGCCTGAAGAAGTCGTAAGGCTTCCACTCTCCATAGCGTCAGCCGCGGCCGGCACACGGCCGCTTTCACGGAATGTAAGGCATGAGTGATTTTCCACGCTGGAAGTACGCGCTGGTTGTGATCGTGTTGCTGTTCGGCATCGTGTACGCGTTGCCGAACGTCTTCCCGCCGCAGCCCGCCGTGCAGATCTCGGGCAACCGCGGCGCCGCCGTCGACGCCGCGCTGAAGACCAAGGTCGAAGCCATGCTGGCCACCGCGAAGGTGCCGGCGAATTCGATCGAGGTCGACGACAAGGCCACGCGCCTGCTGGCCCGCTTCCCCAGCGTGGATGCGCAGACGAAGGCGTCCGACGCCCTTCGCGCCGGCCTTGGCGAGAACTACACCGTGGCGCTGAATCTCGCGTCCACCGTGCCGGCATGGCTGCGCGGCATCCACGCGAATTCGATGCCGCTCGGCCTCGATCTGCAGGGCGGCGTGCACTTCCTCATGGAAGTCGACCAGAACGCCGTGATCGACGCGCAGGAAACCCGCTATTCCGACGATATCCGCTCGCTGCTGCGCGACAAGAACGTTTCGTACGACGCCGTGAACCGCAATGCGCGCGGCCAGGGCGTCAGCATCGTGCTGCGCACGGAGGCCGACCGCCAGCAGGCGGCGACGCTGATCGGCACCGACTACCCGGATCTGACCGTCAACGATGGCCCGAACACGGGTAACCGCTTCATCCTCAATGCCACGGTCAAGCCGGCCAAGCTGCGCGAACTCGCCCAGAGCACGATCACGCAGAACGTCACCACGCTGCGCCAGCGCGTCAACGCGCTGGGCGTGTCCGAACCGCTGATCCAGCAGCAGGGCCCGAACCAGATCATCGTCGACCTCGCGGGCGTGCAGGACACCGCCGAGGCGAAGAAGATCATCGGCGCCACCGCCACGCTGGAATACCGCGCGGGCCTCTACACGCCGCAGCAGGCGATCGACGCCGCCAATTCGGGCAGCGTGCCGCCGGATGCCAAGCTGTACTACGGCAGCAAGGAGCAGGGCCGCCGTCCGTACCTGCTCAGCAAGAAGGTGATCGCGAAGGGTGACGAGCTGACCAGCGCCGTGTCCGGTCGCGACCAGCAGAACGGATCGCCGAACGTCAGCGTCTCGCTCAACAGCGCCGGCGCCCGCAAGATGCAGGAGTTCACCAACGACAACGTCGGCAAGCCGATGGCGGTGCTCTACATCACGCGTACCGTCGACACGAAGATGGTCGACGGCAAGGAAGTGAAGACGCCGAAGATCACCGAAGAGGTGATCAACTACGCGAACATCAGCTCGCCGTTCGGCAAGCAGTTCTCGACCAACGGCCTGCCGAGCGACCAGGAAGCGTCCGAGCTCGCGCTGCTGCTTCGCGGCGGCTCGCTGGCCGCGCCCGTCGACATCGTGAGCGAAAGCGTGATCGGCCCGAGCCTCGGTGCCGACAACATCGACAAGGGCTTCAAGGCGGTGATGCTCGGCCTTGGCCTCGTGCTGCTCGCCGCCGCGATCTACTACAAGCTCTTCGGCCTCGTGGCCGACGTCGCGCTCTTCTTCAACCTCGTGCTGCTCGTGGCGGTGATGTCGCTGGTCGGCGTCACGCTGACGATGCCCGGCATCGCCGGTATCGTGCTCACGCTCGGCATGGCGATCGACGCGAACGTGCTGATCTGCGAACGCATTCGTGAAGAGCTGCGCAACGGTTCGTCGCCGCTGGCTGCGATCCGCACGGGTTACGACAAGGCGTGGGCGACGATTCTCGACGCCAACGTGACCCACCTGCTCGCCGCACTCGGTCTCATGACGATGGGCTCGGGCCCGATCAAGGGCTTCGGCGTCACGCTGTTCATCGGTATCCTCACGTCGATGTTCACGTCGGTGACGGTCACGCACGCCATCACCGCGCTGATCCACGGCGGCCGCAAGCTCAAGACCCTGTCGGTCTGACGGGGAGGAACGCCATGGAAATCTTCAACCACAATTCGAACTTCAACTTCCTCGGCCTGCGCAAGTTCAGCATCGGCCTCGCGATCCTCCTGATGGTGGCCTCGGTCGCGCTGATCGTGACGAAGGGCTTCAACTACGGCCAGGACTTCCTCGGCGGCGTGGCCGTCGAGGTCGAGTACCAGACGCCCATCGAGGTGAATGCCGTGCGTGCCGCGCTGGAGCATGCCGGGCTCGAGAACCCGCTCGTACAGGCCGTGGGCGGCTCGCGCGGTTTCACCGTGCGCCTGCAGCCCAAGGACGACGCTGGCGCCGCCCATCTCAGCAACGACGAAGCGGCGGCCAAGGTCGCCGGCGATGTGGTCGCCGCGCTGAAGGCGGGCCGTCCCGACGTCACGATGAAGAGCCGTTCGTTCGTCGGCCCGCAGGTCGGCGAAGAACTCCGCAGCGACGGTATCGTCGCGGTGATCTTCGTGATCGTCGGCATCATGGGTTACCTGTGGATCCGCTTCGAA
>Ga0102588_1000510_pt1 | contig 41082 bp, 33 predicted proteins | sample AraplaMF_Col_mMS_FD_76854 | JGI IMG/M metagenome (GOLD analysis project Ga0102588, IMG submission 76854) | Arabidopsis root microbial communities from the University of North Carolina, USA - plate scrape MF_Col_mMS (SPADES assembly) (version 2) | ecosystem: Host-associated > Plants > Roots >...
CTTGCGCGCGACAGCTTTTCGCGGGAGAGCAACAGGTCCTGCCACGCTCTCGCGAAAAGCTGTCGCGCGCAAGGCGCGCTCCTACAACGCGTCTGGCTATAGCGCCGCCGACCGCAAGCGCAACGCGTTCCCCACCACCGACACCGAACTCAGGCTCATCGCCAGCGCCGCGAACATCGGCGACAGCGTGATGCCCAGCACCGGATACAGCACCCCCGCCGCCAGCGGCACGCCCACCGCGTTGTAGACGAACGCGAAGAACAGGTTCTGCCGGATGTTCTTCACCGTGGCAGCCGACAACGCGCGAGCCCGCGCGATGCCCGCGAGGTCGCCCTTGAGCAGCGTCACCGACGCGCTCTGGATCGCGATGTCGCTGCCGTTGCCCATGCCGATGCCGACATCGGCCGCCGCCAGTGCCGGCGCGTCGTTCACGCCGTCGCCCGCCATCGCCACCACGGCGCCACGCGCCTTCAGCGCGGCGACGAGATTCGCCTTGTCTTCCGGCGAGACGCCCGCGTGCACTTCGTCGATCGGCAGCGAAGCCGCCACCGCCTTCGCCGTCGTCTCGTTATCGCCCGTCGCCATCACCAGTCGCACGCCTGCCTCGCGCAAGGCATTCAGTGCTGCGGCGGTCGACGGCTTGACCGCGTCCGCCAGCGACAGCACGCCCGCGAGGCGTCCATCGATGGCGAAGAACATCGCCGTGGCACCCTTGCGGCTCGCCTTCTCCACCGCGTCGCGTCCCGCGCCCGTCTCGATGCGTTCGTCGTCCATGAGCCGCGCATTACCCAAAGCGACGTCGTGACCACCGACGCGGCCAGCCACACCGCGTCCGACCAGCACACGGAAACCCGACACCGGCGGAACGACGAGCCCTTCGCCTTCCGCCGCCGCGACGATGGCCGCGGCCAGCGGATGTTCGCTCGGTCGTTCGAGGCCCGCGGCGAGCGCCAGTATCTCCGCTCGCTCGTGCCCGAAGCCGCGCACGTCGAGCAATGTCGGCTTGCCTTCGGTCAACGTACCCGTCTTGTCGAACACCAGCGTATCCACGTCGCGCAGACGCTCGATGGCCGCCGCGTCGCGGAACAGCACGCCGGCGCGCGCGCCGCGACCGCTCGCCACCATGATGGACATCGGCGTCGCCAGCCCCAGCGCACACGGGCACGCCACGATCAGCACCGACACGGCGGCCACCAGCGCGTGCGGCAGCACCGGGGCCGGACCGACGAGCCACCACACCACGAAGGCCAGCACGGCCACGGCGACCACCGCGGGCACGAACCAGGCGGCGACGCGATCCGCCAAGCGCTGCAACGGTGCGCGCGAGCGTTGCGCTTCCGCCACCATCGAGACGATGCGCGAGAGAACCGTGTCGTCGCCGATACGCCCGACGCGCATCGTCAGCGCGCCGTGCTGATTCTGCGTGCCGCCGGTGAGCGCGTCGTGCGCCTTCTTCGCCACGGGCATCGATTCACCCGTGAGCATCGACTCGTCGACGTGGCTCTCGCCGTCGATCACGCGACCATCGGCAGGCACCGTCTCGCCGGGACGCACGCGCAGCGTGTCGCCCACACGCAAGGCGTCGAGCGAGACATCGCTTTCGCTGCCGTCGTGGGCGATGCGGCGCGCCGTCTTCGGCGCGAGACCGAGCAGCCCCCGCAGCGCTTCACCCGTACGCCGCCGTGCACGCAATTCGAGGAAATCACCCAGCGTCACCAGCGCCACGATCACCGCCGCGGATTCGAAATACACCGCCACGTGCCCGTGCATGTCACGCATCGACGCCGGAAACCAGGCCGGCATCGCAAACGCCACGACGCTATAGAGCCACGCCACGCCCGTGCCGAGCGCGATCAGTGTGTACATGTTCGGCGACCACGGCACCAGCGAGCGCCAGCCGCGCGCGAAGAACGGTGCGCCGCCCCAGAGCACGACCACGGTGGCGAGCAATGCTTCGCCCCAGCGCGCGACGCCCGCGAACGGCTCGGGCCACATCCAGCCGAACAGATGCGGACCCATCGCGACGATCAGCACGGGCAACGCGAGTGCGACAAGCACACCGAGGCGACGGCCCAAGGCGCGCACCTCGCCATCGTCGCCGTCGAGCGACGGCATCGCAGGCTCGAGCGCCATGCCGCACTTCGGACACGATCCCGGTCCGACCTGATGCACCTCCGGATGCATGGGGCAGGTGTAGACCGTGCCCGCCGGCATCGGCGCGTCGGGCTCCTTCGGGCCGAGGAAGCTCATCGGTGCAGCGACGAAGCGGTCGCGGCAACGTGCGCCGCAGAAGTGGTAGTCGTGGCTGTCATGCGACGCGTGGTGCGGCGTCTTCGCCGGATCCACCGTCATGCCGCATACGGGATCGATCGCGGTCGCGGCTTCGGCCGCGCCGTGTCCACAACATGCGTGGCTCATGGGTTCGGCTCCGCCAGCGCCTTGAGGATCGGGCAATCCTCCGGGGCGCCGTGCCCCGGGCACGCGTCGACGAGCTCGGCGAGCCCGGCGCGCACCCGCTGCAGCTCGGCAATGCGGTCGTCGATCGCCTGAAGTCGCGCCGCCGCGCGTTCGCGGACGCCCTCGACCCCCACGTGACGGTCGGCCGAAAGCGCCAGCAGCTCGCGGATCTCTTCCAGCGTGAAGCCGAGATCCTTCGCCCGGCGGATGAAGCGCAGCCGCGAGACGGCGCTCTCGTCGTACTCGCGGTATCCCGAAGGCCGGCGGCGCGGCTCGGGCAACAGCCCTTCCCGCTCGTAGAACCGGATCGTATCGATGGCCACGCCCGCGCTCTGCGCGATGCGGCCGATGGTGAGGGCGGATTGAGTAGTCATGGGACAAGTCTAGACCATTGATCTAGGTCCAGAGTCAAGCCCAAGCCCCCCGCCTCAACTGTCGGGCTTCGTTTACCCTTTCACTCGCACCTGAGCCCGTGTCTTTTTCGCCCTTCACCGTGGCATTGCCCGGCCAAGACAGCCGTCTGGCTGGACAATCGCGCCGGTCAACCGATCCCAATTGCCGTGCGCGAATGCCTCTCGATCCGCGTCACCGATTTCGATCGTCTCAAGGAAGCGCCGAGGTTCACCACCCGGCTTGTATTGGTAGGGAAAGTCGGTGGAAAACAGCAGTCTCGAGGACCCGACAATGTCCAGGCAGCGACGCAGGTATGCCTCACTCCACATGCCGCTGCCGGTGATGTACAGGTTGTTGCGGGCATAGTCGCTAAGCGAGCGATCCAGTTCGAGCGTGCGAGCGAAAACAGCAGACGTCCGTTCGAGGTAGAACAAAACCAATTCCCCCCAGTGACCAAGAATGGTCTGCAGCGTCGGTAACTCGTCAAAAACGCCGGCGGCGGCCAATCGCAGCCATTGAAGGCCGGCTTCGTAGTGCCATCCAATGGCGAATGCCGCGATTGCAAGATCCGCCTTGCTGCTGATCCCGGAATAGTTGGCCTCGCGAACTTCCGCAAGCGGCGTTTGAGGATGAATGAAAATCGGTGCGCCGAGTTCTGCCGCTTTCGCGAGCATCGGGCGGAAGGAGGCGTGATCCAGGTGACGATCCCGGGTTCGGCCGCAGACCAAGGCTCCCTTGAGCCCAAGCTCGCGCACCGCGCGCTCCAGTTCGAGCGGCGCGGCATCGGGATCCGGTGTGGGTATGGCCGCAAAGCCCTGGAACCGAGTCGGATAGCGACTGCAAACTTCCGCGATGCTGTCGTTCACCCGTCTGGCAAGATCGACAGACGGCGCCTTTTTCAGGTTGTGGAGGCCGGGGGTCGTGAGCGAAAGTACCTGGACGTCGACTCCTTGCTCGTCCATCAACGCTATGCGGCCTTTGCCGAGGTCGGCAAGACGTTCGCCATTTATCCCACCGTCGGCGACGGCCGACACGGGGTCAAGAGGCCCGGGCGCCTCGTCCCACGCTTTGCGTACCTCAGTCGGAAGAAAATGCTCCTCGATCGCTACAAGCCGCATGCGAAGCCTCCCGCGTCTGGGCACCTATACAACGAGGATAGTTTTCGAGGCATGCAGCTGGCGTGAGAACCCGGCCTCGACGAAGGGGCGCGATGACTATGGACGCCGCGTCGACCCGTCGTTGCCTTCCGACCGCATCCTCCGCCGCCACGCGGCAGGGCTCTCCCGGTGGACCCGTCTGAAGGCGTTTGAAAAGTGGCTTTGGTCCGAGAATCCGCAGATCTGAGCGATCTCTGCAAGTGAGTGTTCCGGCGCCTCGATAAGCAGACGGGCTGCGCGCTCGAGTGCTTGCCGCCTATGCCAGGTCTGCGGCGTTAACCCAGTGCAGCGCTTGAACGTTCGTGACAGATGAGCCCGTGAAAGATGGCATGCGGCTGCTGCCTCACGTAGCGCTTTTCGAAAGTTACGCTCGCGAGAAAGCATCTCCATCGTCAGATGGAGATGCAAGGTAACCCGATGGCTAAACGCCAATGGTCCCTTCAAGTCGGCTACCCCTTCCGTACGGCAGTCCGTGGTCAAGCGGGACATCTCGCTGAAGAAAACAGGCGTCACGACGCTGGCATCAGCACGCTATCGATCCAGTTGAAAACTACCTCGTCTTTGAAGCCGAGCGCACCCGATTGGCAATGGTTTTCCGCGCCATCTTCGGCCGTGAACGCATAGAAGGTCTTCGGACACTGGAGCGCATCGTATATCTGCTTGGGCTGTCCCTTGAAGAACAGGTCGCCGTCGGCCTCGAGCACAAGGCAAGGGCATTGAATCTGGGCCGCAATGCCCTCCATCGACATCTTTTTCGTTTGTTCAAGGAAGTCCGCGATACTCGAGGCCTTGAACGACCAAAGCCCTTGGGTAATCGCCCAACGGACGTTGGTAACCTCGTTCATGACCTTATGAACAATCTGGTCGCCTCTTGCGGTATCGCCGGAGGCGTAGGCCTGCGTGGCTTCTGCCGGAAGCAGATTCCGCATCGACCTGCCGAAATCGAACACCCCATCGAAGAACACGGCAGCCTTGAAACGGTGTTCGAAGGCTGCGGCGCGCGCCGCTAGGTAGCCGCCAAGGCTCATGCCGATGAGGGCCAGACGATCGCCATCGACATCTTGCCTTGCCAATGCAAAATCGACGGCTGGGGTGACCACCTTTTCCCAGTCGTAACGAAAAGGCAGGCCCTGGTCGCGCATGGGAAGGCCCTGACCGGGGCCGTCAAACGTCAGGCAGTTGTACCCGCGCCGTATGGCCGCCGCGGCGCCAAAGTAGTAGAGCTCCTCGATGCTCGAGTCGTATCCACCGTGGAAAACGATCGTTGGCCGCGGCTTGCCCGAGTCGTCTACCTTGTAAAAGTAGCCTGGCAACGTCGTCCCCTCGTAGGGAATTTCGATCGGCTCCCATGTCGGTCCCATGAGCGAGGCAGCCTTTGCATAGCTCTGCTGAGACGCTCGCGCACTACTGAGGATGCGAGGATCCGCCGGATTACCGTGCAGGTAGAATTCGCCCATGCGGAAGTAGGTGGAAGCTCGTAAGTAGGATTCGCGGGCGCTCACCGCGTGTCCCTTGGCGATGTCGGCGTCCGCCCGCGCCAGGATCCTCTTCGCCCTCTTCTCCCACGCAGTGAACCAGCTTTCAAAGTCGCCCTCGGTGATTTCACCGACAGTAGCGATCATCTCGCCGATGTCGGCACCGCCGTAGTAGGCAAACCCGAGATTCCGAACGAATTCGAACGCGAACGAGTCATCTTTAAAAACGACTTTCATGAGACCTCCCGGGCTGATTCTCAGGGTGAACGCCGCCCTGCCGACCACGGCGCTGTCAACAACCTTGTGCCAAACTTCTGGGGTCGAGGCCGCGAATGGCTCGCGATGGACGCCTAATCCTTAGCGCGGTAAGGGTCTGGGATTGTAAAAACCTCGCCCGCCCGCGCGTAGCCACCGTCCTTGATTTCCTCGATCAGCACCATGGTGTGTGGCCGCGCCGCGTCAGTGAAGTATTCGGCGAGCATATCCGTTGTGCGATGCACTAGTTCTTCCTTCTGCGCACGCGATAGCGCGGCTTCGGGGACCTTGAAGTTGGCGAACGGCATCGGATGCTCCTTACGTTGGGGGGGGCGGAAAAGGACGGCGGTTAGACGACGCCTCCATTGACGCGGATCACCTGTCCACTGACCCAGAAGCTGTCGGGCCCGGCAAGAAACGAGACCACGCTTGCGATATCGTTCGGTTCGCCAATGCGTCCCGCGGGACTCATCTTCGCGATGGCGGCCACTTGCTCGTCCGACTTGTCGGATAGGAAGAGATCGGTGCCGACGGGACCAGGAGCGACTGTGTTGACGGTTATCTTCCTCGGACCAAGTTCCTTTGCGACAACGTGCGTCATGGCTTCGACCGCACTTTTCGTCGCCGCATAGGCGGCGTACGCGGGCTGATAAAGGCCGACTACGCTCGACGAGAAGTTGACGATCCTGCCACCGTCTCGCAGACGCTTGGCCGCCTCGCGCATCCCGTTGAAGGTACCCGTAAGATTAATGGTCAGGGTTTCTTGCCAAAGTTCGTCGCTGGTCTCGGCGAGAGTCGCGAGCCGCATGATCCCGGCGTTGTTCACCAGAACATCAACGCCACCGAAAGCATCTACCGTACCATCGAACAACCTGGCTACGGACGCCGGTTCAGCGACGTTCGCACGCATTGCGATAGCTGTGCCACCATGCGCCTCGATCGCGGCTACCACATCGTTTGCGGGGGCGGCGTTGCTGGAATAATTGACCACGACGGAGAAGCCGTCCGAGGCCAGCCGCTTCGCTATAGCCGCGCCGATACCCTTAGACGACCCAGTGATGATCGCAACCCTACGATGACCTGTCATCCCCGTTCCCATGATCGATTGATGTGGCGAGGCGGCAGTGACGCCTAGCATTTAAGTCAGGACGGCAAAAAAATCTGTGCATGCCTCAGCGCGACCCGCCCGTCGAGAACAGAACCTGGCCAGTAATCCAGCGGGATTCGTCCGACGCGAGGAAGACGACCGGGCCGACAATGTCGTCCACTTGGCCGAGGCGCCCGAGCGGTGTATTCGCAACAAGCTTCTCGACCGTTGCCTGATCGAGGACTCCGAGCGCATGAGTGCCTTCGGTTTGAGTTGGGCCCGGTGCGACCACGTTGACGCGGATTCCACGGGGTCCCAACTCTCTAGCCAAAACTTTCGACATCGCCACCAATGCGCCTTTTGATGACGCGTAGAGCGAGGTCGAGGGCGTCGCAGATGAGATGTCGACTGTGGCGATGTTGATGATGTTGCCACCGTCGGGGCCAAAGTACTTGAGTGCCTCCTGCATTGTCAGGATGCTACCCAACACATTCGTGCGGTAGATGCGATGAAACTCCACCTCTGTTACAGATTCAAACGGCTCGAACCGATAGACCCCAGCATTATTGACCAGGACATCGAGCCGTCCGAACAAGTCGCGCGCTTGCGCGAACAGGGAAGCAACTTCAGCCTGTCTGGATATATCGGCACGAATGGGCTCAGCCTCGCCGCCCATGCTTCTGATGTAGCGCACGACACTCTCGGCACTCGCTTGGTCAGATGCGTAGTTCACGACGACCTTGGCGCCCTCTCGAGCTATACCCTTTGCAATCGCGGCGCCGATGCCTTTCGAGGCGCCGGTGACGACTACGATCTTGTTATCGAGTCTGGACGTCACGACCTTTCACTCCGGTTAGTCGGCTTCAGCCGGCCTTCCCGCCGGCTGTCGATTGACCGTTGGGCAACACTGAAGGAAGCCCGCTTGATGCCTGGGCACTATCTCGGTGATTCGTCCCTTGTCCGTTAGCCCGGAGACGGTGGTCCCTTCGCGAACGGCTGAGCGCATACCGTTACACAACCAGGATTCAAGATGTAACTGCGGGTATAGGCATAGGCCTATTCGCCGTTGCATAGGTCAGCACGTTCTGGGATCTTAGTGCGGCAAGCCCCGGGGGAGATCGATGAATGACCTGCAAGTCGGTAGAGCCGTCTCGATCGATCGATTGGTCGATGCTGAGGTATTTTCACGCCGTCGTGGAATCGGGGTCCTTGTCATCTGCTGCCAGGATTCTCTCGGTGACGCAGCCGACGCTGAGTCGGCAGATACGTGAACTGGAGTCTTTGCTAGGCACACCGCTTTTCACTCGCGAGCCGGCGGGCCTCGTGCCCACAGCATCGGCTCTTCGCCTTATCGACGACGCGAGGACGATGGCGGCAGCCGCTGATTCGCTGGCTCGCAAGGCCTGGGGGCAATCGGCGCCGTTGTCGGGCAGCGTCCGGCTCACCAGTTCGGTCATGGTTGCCAACATGTGGCTTCCGCCGATACTGGCCGAAATGCGGCGGTCGGAGCCGGATATCCAGATTGAGCTCGTTCCGTCAGATCTCAACCAGAACCTTCTGCGCCGAGACGCGGATATCGCCATCCGAATGGCGGACCCAGTCCAGACATCGTTGGTCGCAAGAAAACTGGGTGATGTACCTGTCAGCCTCTTTGGCGCTAAAAACTACCTCGAAGAGAAAGGCAGGCCGCGCACCATGCAGGAGTTGCTTGAGCATGACGTCATCGGCTTCGACCGTAGCGAGGTAATCTTGAAGCTATACGCAGCTGCTGGCGCACAAATCACTCGCGAGACCTTTCCGATACGGTGCGATGACCAGATGGTTGGATGGAGGCTCTTGCTCGCAGGCGCAGGGTTGGGTTTCGCGCAGGACATGCTCGCTAGACAGGAGCCAGTACTGGAACGCCTCGACTTTGATCTCGTCCCAACGATGCGGGTTTGGCTAGTCACGCACCAAGACGTGCACACTAATCCACGGATCAGAAGAGTTGTGGATTTCCTGTCTGCATCGATAGAACGGCTGATTTCCTGAGCTTCGAAAGTGCTAGCCAAGCTACCACGACCTCTGGGGACATTCGTTACGTTTGCCACCTCAGACCACCACAGCGGTCAGCCTGGCATACATCGCGTTCGGCGGAACGACGTCTTGAATGACGCTGCGGCAACGAAGACCCTCCGACCTGCAAGCGATGCGGAAACGGTCGAGAAGCCCTGGGATATTCGGTTACGCGACTGGTGCCGTGAAGAGAAATCGAGAGTGTTCACGGGCGTTGCCACGCTCACGCACTAAGCGAATTTCCAAAGGAGAGATACAGAGGCAACTCGAATCGGTGTAGCACTGAAATTGACTCCTGCGAAAGCGTGCACTCGATCGAATCGCCCAGTCTGTCGTCCTTTACGGTGTGCACCATGAAGACATCGACATACGCCTCGTCCACCGTCGAAATCGTTCGGGGTATACCTTGCGGCTTGATATGCCAACGGATTGGGATGCGAAAGACGATCGGAGATTGGAGGGGAGCAGCGTCCTCAACGCTCGCATTGGACTTCCATCGTGATCGATGCACGGTCTGGGCCCAACTCTGGCTTCTCTGAAGAGGGCCCCCAAGGAATTCGGACGCGCTCAAGGACTGTGTAATTGCCATCGCAAGCGCTCCGTGCGGTGAGATCGCAGAACGTCTCGATATCCTGGCATTCGACATGAAGGTGTCCGCTTTCATCAGGAACTGGCTGATAGCCGGCACAACCATCGAGCAACGCACTACCCAAGGCCAGCGCGGTTCCCAGCACCCGGCTGCCGAACACACACCTCATCGCGTCACACCGGACGGCGACACGCATCCGCGGTGATGCGCCCACGATAGCCATAAGGTCCGATCAGTGCCGAGTACACCGGCGCCAATCATCTGATCAGGAACGACATCCCCGGTGACGATGCGCACCTGTTCCATGCGTTCATCGGCCCCAAGCCACGTGGGCTGCGTGCTCATGGCCGATTGAACGGTCGTGGGCCCGGACACCGTCATGACATCGACTGTCTTTCCCGGCGCGTCATAGGGCGAAGCACGGCGAGATACGGCGCCGTTGTTGCCTGTATCGACGAGGAAGTCCTTCGCGACAGCGTCGAGCGTTCCGGACAGGTAAAGGCCGGCTGGTCGTCCTCCGAGTTCGGATTGGAGAAAGAGCCGACCATTGCACGTTGCCGGTAGCCCGCTTCCTCCGAAGAAGATGCCGTCGTGATTCAGGCGCACGGGGTCCGGGAGCTGCAGAAGAATATCCAGGCCAAGAAGTGAAAACGGCTGATCCCAGACCCCGACGTTCGCATGGCTCACTCGGAACGTTCCCAACTCGAGGGTGTCGACCAAGGCAGCCTTCACGGCGACACCGTGGGCCGTGGAAACAGGTGCGACTTCCATAACGGTCACCGGACTCTGCTTCGCCTTCATCCGCGCGGCGTCCGCTCGCGATAGAATCGTGATCTGCGCACCAGTGTCCACCAGGAAAGTCAGGGGGACCCCATTGGCCCTGGCCTTAACAGACACCAGGTCGCGTAAGGCAGGCAGTTCGTGGGCCGTGGCCTCGACTGTTCCTTTGGCTGTCCGTGACGTAATCGAAGGTGCGGGCCAATCCGCGAAGGTTGCAATGTCAGGCGCTTCCAGCGCTGCGTCGCGTAATTCGATTCCTGGGGTCGTAGGGAGGTGTGGACGCACCTCGGAGCGAGCGAGCGCGGCCTCGGTCGCCCAGTCTTTGAAGCGGCCTGCCAGGAGCGCGTTACCCACACGGAGTTCGCTACACGCCAAAAGGAAGCTGAGCTCGGGGGGCTGAATAGCCTTCGCAGCCGCGGCGCACTCCGACGCCCGCTTAGCTGACGATGCCAGATCGAAGCGCGCCCGATCGACCGCTGCCGACGCGAAGGCCTTCACCACGGGCTGTGGGTTGCGTTCCGCGAAAGCCTCGAGAAACGATTCGTTGCCCTTGATGGCAGCCTGGAGGAAGGGGGACTGGTGTCCTGGGGAGATATATTTGACCTCGTCGGCGCTTGCGCCAGAAGTTATCAGGGCCAGCACTGCAAGAAACGTCAACTCATACTTCATCGCGTAGCTCACTCGATGGAAAAGCGCGCAGGTCACCTGCGCGCCACCCAAAGGGGTCAGTTGAATGGAATGTTGATGCCGCCTTCGAAGTAAATCCCACGCGTAGCGCTGTTACCAACTGCGAAGGTGAAGTACTGCGGCTGCGGTCCGGAATGGGTCACCATAATCGATGCCTGGTCTGCGGGGCCCCAGCTTCCGTCGGCCGTGTCCCTTCGGGCCTCTACTTTCCAGCCGTTGGCATCGTACAGCGTCGTCGCCACGTGGCCCTGGATCAGACCGTTGGTGTTGACATCGATACCTAGGCTGACGCCGGGTGCGGCCTGGTAGTTGAGGTGGACGGCACCGAAGTCAGAGCTATTGAACGACGCGTCGATCTTCAGATTCGAGAACTGAGCCGATCCGGACAATGTCTCTGAGTAGTTTCCGTTGAGGTAGGACAGCGTACCCGAGATGTCCGCGCCGTTGCTCAGGTGGTAGGTATCTATGAGCGTCGCTGACCCGTTCTGGAAAGAGATCGCACCGTTATTGCCGTAGGCTTCTAGTCCAAATCTGGCGCCGGTCACGTTCGCCTGGTTGTTGAAGATTGGGGACGCGGTCATGGTTCCCAAACCATCCTGAAAGTGAAAATGAGCGCCGTTGGGATCCGAGTTGCCGCCTCCGCCTGTGCCGCCGGTTCCGCCGCCCGGCCATGTGCCGCCACCGCCACCGCCGCCACTGCTGCCGCCACCAGGGAAGCTCCAGCCGCCGCCCGATGGTGCCGTGACAATGATGGGCGGAAGATCGACCGTCCCGCCCTCGTTGCCCGGATCGAGCTGCATCGGTCTCAGGTGTTCGTCCAGCCGCTCCATCCGTCGCCCGCCGCACACGGCGGCCAGTTCACGCAACTGTAATTCCCGCATTGCTTCGCTCCTTATCAGTCGGTTGGAAGCCCCCGCTGGATTGCGTGGGGCGGTGTCGCCTGGCCTCCGTGACCTGCCCGTTCGCTAGCACCAGGACCCTATCTGCCGCGGCAACGGTTTCCGCGCGATGGGCCACGACGACGCGTGTGATTCTCAATTCCGAGAGCATGGCCGCGATCGCTTGCTCGCGCGCCATGTCCAAATGGCTAGTTGCCTCGTCAAGGACGAGGATTAGGGGCTCCGCGTAGAGGGCCCGGGCCAGTAACAAGCGCTGTTGCTGCCCGCCGGAGAGTGACGATCCCATGTCACCAACCAGCGTGTGATACCCCATGGGCATGGCCAGGATGTCATCGTGGAGCTGGGCCAGCCGAGCCGCACGTTCAATGCGCTCAGGCGTTGCGTCTTCGGCAAAAAAGGCGATGTTTTCCCCGATGGACCCGGCAAAGAGTTGATCGTCCTGCATAACGCTGCGGGCCATTGACCTATACCGGGATTTTCCGACTTTGCGCAGGTCCATGCCTCCCACTTGGATCTCGCCCGCGACGGGATCCAGCAAACCCATCAGCAAGCGAAGCAATGTGCTCTTGCCCGCGCCGGACGCGCCGACGATCGCTACGCATTCGCCAGGATACACATCGAAAGTGCACTGCTCGAGAACCCATGGCTCGCCGGCGGCGTATCGGAACGCCACATTGCGGAAGGCCAGTGACGGATCCAGCGGTGGATGCGAGTGCGTGCCTTCGACATGGGCCTCCTGTGGCGTGAGGACGATGTCGGCCAGGCGCTCGGCTTGAAGCCGGAGCATGCGAAGCTCAATGCCATAGTCAATCAGGCTCGATGCCCGCGCCGTGAACTGGTCAGCGTAGGCCACGAAGGCCATTAGCATGCCCGCACTCATTTGACCCCGGAGAGTCAGCGACGCGCCGAGCCAGAGGATGGCGATGCGCTGAAATCCGGAAGAAAAGCTGCCGAGTCCGCGAAAGATGAGGGTCAGCCGCTGGACTCCGACGGAGGTATTCAATGCGTCGGCCGTGGCGTTCAAGAAGCGGCCGGTTTGCCGCGCGACGCCATTTTGGAGACGCACGGCCTGGGAGGCGCGGATTGACTCCATCAAGGTCGACTGCTGCTTGGCGTTCACCATGATGAGGTTGAGGTTCGCCTCTTGAAACGCACGGAAATAGGCAAGTCGAAGTACGGCATAAATGATCACGCTGGCCAACGCAATCGAGGCCAGGGACACGCTATAGATGAACAACAGCACCAGGGTGAGCGTGGCCATCAGTCCGTCGATCAATACCTCGATAAACCGGGTGGTCAAGGTCTGCTGAATGACGGACACCGCACCGAAGCGGGAGACGATGTCCCCCAGATGACGCTTGAGGAAGTATTCCTGCGGCAGCTTGAGCAGGTGCTGGAAGACATTCCCAGACCACGCCAGGTTGAAGGACGTGCTCAACCAGACGACGATCCACGAGCGCAGGCCCGAAACCAAGGTTTGGACCACAAGCAAGCCCGCGAAGCTGTAGCCGAGGAATGCGAGCAGATCGCGGTCGTCGTCGGCCAATACCTGGTCCACGATGATCTGAAGGTATTGAGGGGCCAGCAGTGCGAACAGTTCCAACACCAGGGCCAGTGCCATGACCTGACCCAGCCCTTTCCAGAGTCCCCGAATCGATCCCGCCAGCGTTCGCAACGACACCGGCGGCGGCTTGGCCTGCCGCGCAAACGTCGCCCCGCGACTAAGTTCCAATGCCACGCCTGTGAAATGTGCACCTACACCGCGAAGGTTCATCGTCCGCGGGCCTACGGCGGGATCGTGGACGGTGATGCGCTGCCCGCGAACCTCCTTGAGTACCACGAAATGGTCCATGTCCCAGTGGAGTACGCACGGGGTGCGCAACGCCGAGAGCTCGTCCACCTCCAGGCGCACGGGACGCGCGGCAAATCCCAGGCCGTGCGCCATCTCCATCAATTGCGCCAGGTCGGTGCCCTTGGCCGAAAGCGCAAAACGCTGACGCAGCGCCGGCAGGCTGTGGTGCTGACCGTGGTAGGCCGCCACCATGGCCAGGCATACCATGCCGCACTCGGCGACCTCCGACTGACGAAGGACGGGCAGACGGGCCGACGCCCGGAAATGAAGGCGATCCGAAAAGACGCTCATGGGGCTGACTCCGGCGAATCAAACCGACGGGCCAGTCCATACAGGGGCTCGAAGACCCACTCGATGACACGGCGCCTCTCCAAGAGGATGTCGGCTTCTACGGCCATGCCAGGACGCAGAGGCTCAGCGTGTCCATAGGCTTGGATGCTTTGCGCGCGCAGGTCGACGTCGACGCGATACATCGGTTCCTCGACGGGTGCGCCACCCCGAAGTACTCCGACTTCGACGGGTGTCAATGCGCTCCGCGAGACCTGCGCCACCGCTCCATGCTCGACCCCGAACTTCTGGTACGGAAAAGCCTTGTAGTGGAGCGCGACGGAGGCGCCGTTGCGCACGAAACCGACGATGTCGCTAGGCACCAACATCTGGGCCTGAAGAGCCCCCTGGTCCGGGACGATGGCCATCATCGACTGCCCCATCTGGACCGACTGGGCAGGTTTGACGAGCACTGACGTCACGGTTCCATCGGTAGGGGCCACCACGTTGACCGCCCGCTCGGCCTCGTTCTCGAGCAACATCTGATCGGCTTGTGCCAACTGCCGCTCCAGTTCTCCCCGGCGCGCTTCCGCCTTCAGCGGGTGCTGTTCGATCTGTGTACGCAGGTTTCCGATCTGCTGCTCGATGTCCGACCGTTGGCGGGTCAGCACCTTCAGCTGATTCTGGGTGTCGATGGTCTGGGCTTGTTGCTGCTGAAACTGAAAGGCTGACACATAGCCTTTGGACCGGAGTGGCTCGATCTTGTCGAGCAGTTCCTGACTCGCGCGCACTTGCCGCTGCGCCAATGCAAGTTGCTCATCCACCTGCTGGTGCTGACTCGTGGCGATCACCAGGCTGTGTTGCAGGTCGGCGAGTGTTTGCTCATCGACGAGGTCGCCATTGCGGATCGCGCTGCGCAGTTCTTTCTGTTGTCGACGGACACCAGCGGAAATCAGCGCCGCCACCTGTTCGCCGCCCGCGCTCGTACGCTCGGCGACGATAGTGCCCAAAACATCGCCCCGCCGAACCCGGGTGCGTTCTGCCACGGAGAGTTCCGAGAACGTGCCCGCGAGACGAGCGTTAACCTCGACCAGACCGGCAGCGGGAACCAGGATTCCCGTGGCGTGGATACGGCGGGTGTAGTGCCCGAAGGCCATCCACCCCGCGACGGCCAAGCCGATCGCCAAACTCAAGCCGACCCAGACGGTACGTCCGGGTGGAGTGGCAACGTGGATGGTCCCCAACGTCGGCACAGCCCGTGCCTTCAATGCTTCTTGCCGGAAAAGCTCCATGGCCTCCGTGCTCTGCTTTACTCCCCCGAGTCACTAAACCGTCGCATGTTCTTTCGGGCCGAAAACGTGATGCCGGTCGCAGAGCGGTAAACCCTTGGGATTTTCCGTAACACATGGTGAGCGCGGGTCTGCCGGAGCAACGCCGCGCCGAGTTCGGCCACTGATTGGAGACCGCCGCATTATTGACAAATGTCGCCGTCTGATCTGGCCAGGCTTTGAACGGGCTAACGGCTAGTGACCTTCCTTCCTCTTACCCCTCTGAGATGACACGAGTTGGTTGTTGGTGCAGACGGCGCTGTCGCCAGCCCGGCCTGGGCACGGTTACGGAGGGCGAAGGTGAATCCGGGGCGGCCGCCCATGCAATCGGTGTGTGCGAGGGACCTGGCGCCATCGGAGCCTAGGCTTGAGTTGCCCCCAAATACGGCACTGAGCGGCGTGTTGGACATGTCAGTAGGGGTCAATAGCTTGTTAGCCAATGGCGCTACTTTCTTGAATTCTCGGACGGCCCTGGATACGACGTCACTGCGCTGCTTTATGACACGTAGCCATGTCGCTGCGGTACCGAGTTTCGCGATCACGCGGAAGTAGTCTCGCAGAATCAGGTAGCTATCTCAGTGCCAGAGTTAACACTGCCGACATCTGACCGGCCTGATGCAACCCTGGGTCAGGCCGGACTCGCGATCGTATCCAGCGCCGCCAGTGCGTCGTCCGGCAGCGACAGCTCGCCGGCCCGCAGGTTGTCCTTCAGATGCGCGACCGACGAGGTACCGGGAATCAGAAGGATGTTCGGCGAGCGATGCAGCAGCCAGGCCAGCGCAACCTGCAGCGGGCTCGATTCCAATCGCGTCGCGACGTCCGACAGGGCGTCGGACTGCAGCGGGCTGAAGCCGCCGAGCGGGAAGAACGGCACGAAGGCGATGCCATCCTTTGCCAGTACATCGACCATGGCGTCGTCTTCGCGGTGCGCCAGGTTGTATTGGTTCTGCACCGAGACGATCTCGCAGATGCCGCGCCCTTCCGCGACCTGCGCGGACGTGACATTGCTCAGGCCGATGTGGCGCACGAGGCCTTGCCGCTGCAGCTCGACGAGCGCCGAGAGCTGGGTTGCGATGGAACCTTCCTTCGGCCCGGCCACGTCGAACATGACACGCAGGTTCACCACGTCGAGCACATCGCGGCCGAGGTTGCGGAGGTTGTCGTGCACCGCCGCGACGAGTTCGGCCGGCGAGAAGGCCGGAAGCCAGGCGCCCTTCTCATCGCGCCGCGCGCCGATCTTGGTGACGATGGTGAGGTCGTCCGGATACGGCGACAGCGCTTCGCGAATGATCTGGTTCGTGACGTGCGGGCCGTTGAAGTCGCTGGTGTCGATGTGATTCACGCCGGCGGCGACGGCTTCGCGCAACACGGCGATCGCGGCGGCGCGATCCTTCGGCGGACCGAAGACGCCGGGGCCGGCGAGCTGCATGGCGCCGTAACCGAGACGGTTCACGGTGCGATCGCCGAGGCGGTAGGTGGACGCTATGGCGGTGGTCATCGGGCTTCTCCTGTGAGGTGCTACAGAAGGTAGGCCCGGACGCCCTGTTCGATAAGCCGGTAGTATCCGCACACGTCGTGCGGATTGCCGGACAATGACTCTCGACCTCAACGATCTGGATGCCTTCGTCAAAGTGGCGCGCGCCGGTGGTTTCCGCGACGCGGCCCGCGCGCATGGCGGCAGCGCCTCGGCCTTGAGCGAGGCCGTCCGGCGCCTCGAAGCCGGCATGGGCATGCGGCTGCTAAACCGGACGACGCGAAGCGTCGCACCGACCGAAGCCGGACGCGGATTGCTGGAACGTCTCGGGCCTGCCCTGGCCGAAGTCGAATCGGCGGTCGACGCGGTGAACCGCTACCGCGACCGCCCCGCGGGCACGCTGAAACTCAACGTGCCGCTGAGCGCCGCGCGCCTTGTATTGCCCGCACTCGTTTCGCCATTCCTGGCCGCCTATCCCGACATCCGGCTTGAGGTCATGGTCGAAGAGAACTTCGTCGACGTGCTGGCCGCCGGCTGCGACGCGGGTATCCGCTACGACGAGCGACTCGAGCAGGACATGATCGCGATCCCCATCGGGCCGCGCGTACAGCGGATGGCGGCCGCCGCATCGCCGGCATACCTCGATGCGCATGGACGGCCCGACCATCCGCGCGAGCTCATCGGCCACGCTTGCCTGCGTGGCCGCTTTCCCAGCGGATCGATGCCGCCGTGGGAGTTCGAACGCGGCGGGGAATCGATCGCCGTAGATCCCGGCGGCCCGCTCCCCGTGGGTCTGGGCGGTGCCGCGGACCTTGCCGTCGATGCGGCGATCGGTGGAACGGGCATCGTGTATCTCTTCGAAGGCTGGCTGTCGCCACACCTGCTCAGCGGTGCACTCGAGCCCGTGCTCGAAGACTGGTGGCCATCGTTTTCCGGGCCATTCCTCTACTACCCGGGACGGCGCCTCGTTCCGGGTCCGCTGAAAGCCTTCGTGGACTTCGTGCGGTCGGCTCAGCGATAGGCCGCGCGCATGCGTCGCTCGATGTCGTCGCGCGCGTGTTCCACTTCGTCGTCTTCGCCATCGTTGGTGAGGATGACGACGACCACATCGTTCTCGGGGTAGATGCTCAGATCGGCCTTGAAGCCACGCCAGTGGCCGCCGTGCGACACGCGTCTCGCTCCCGCCGACGACCGGGAGAGGTCGAAGCCGAAACCATAGGCGCTGATCGATCCATCCGGCAACGTCACCGGCGTGGTGGCCATCGTCCAGTAGGCGCCCGACATGACGCGTCCGCGATTCAGGGCCTCGGCCCAGACAAGCAGATCGGACGCGGTGGCGTAGATGCCACCGGGGCCGTAAAGATAAAGGTCCGGCACCTGATCGAACGGTTTCATGCCCTGCTTGCCGCGTCGCATACCGTAAGCGCGATCGGTATCCGGCAGCGTGTCCAAGCCGGGCGTGCGCACCCACGTATGACGCATGCCGAGCGGATCGAAGAATTCGTCCTGGAGGAAGGCCGCGTAGTGTTTTCCCGATACGACTTCGACGACGCGTCCCAGCAAGGCGTAGCCGGTATTGCTATAGGCGAACGCGGTGCCCGGAGGTGCGGTCAGCGGCAGCTTCGCATCCTTCAGCACATCCACCACATCGGACAGATCGACCGGCCCCTGCGCCGTGCCGCCGAGAATGAGCTTCGTGTAATGCGGCATGACGTCCGGTATGCCGGAGGTCTGATTGAGAAGCTGCCGCAAGGTGATTTCAGGATAGGGAAATCCCGGTAGATGCATGGCGACCGGATCATCCAGACGCAGACGATCCTGTTCGGCCAGCCTGACGATCGCAGCCGCCGTGAACTGTTTGGCGATCGACCCGATATCGAACGCGAACGCGGGATCGAGCGGCGTATGCCCGTCGGCTGAAGCCACGCCCACCGCGCCGCGATAGACGATCCTGCCTCCTTTCGCGACGAGGTAGCTGCCGTTGCATAAGCCTCGCTCATGACATCGTTGCACGTACGCCCCCACGCTCAGGCCAGCCTGCGCGTCGGTCGCGGCGACCGGCGCCGCGATACAGATGCCTAGCAAGAAAGCGTGAAGACGAAAACCGCTCGCGCATGTATGGGCCATGATCCTGCAAAGCTCCCTTCCAGTGGTGCCGGGGAGCTTTGCAGTCCAACGATGCGATGCGCGAACGGTTTCCGACGGAAGCGCGGATGGCGGGTATGAAACCCGGTATCACCGGATCGGGCCTGGCGACCGACCCGGTCAGGCGGCCGCCTTCAGTTCCTTGAGCAGCTGTTGCTTGCGCGCCTGCATGCGCTCGCCGAGCTCTTCCAGCTGGGCCTTGTCCAGCAGCTTCTTCGCATCCTTGAACATCTCGGCCTCTTCTTCCTCGATGTGGTGCGCGATCAGTTCCTTGAGCACCTTCGCGCGGCCCGAGAACTGTTCGGTGCTCGGATCCGTCTTCAGAAGATCGGGGAGGACGAGGTCTTCGGCGGCGCGATGTTCTTCCAGTGCCTCGAAATACATCTTCTCTTCGTCCTTCTTGCCGGCCGCCTTGAACGCTGGATAGAAGATTTCTTCTTCGATCGTCGTGTGGGCGGCGAGGTTCATGTGGATCTGATGGAGCAGCTCCGTGCGCTTCTTCACGGCGCGCGTCGTCGATTCGGTCAGGTCCTCGAGGAGGGCCTTGACGAGTTTGTGGTCTTCTTTGAGCAGTGCGATGGCATCCATCGTGGTCTCCTGGCGTCGGCTGGGAAACGCGAGCTTCCCGTCGCCGCGGTGATGGATACGTCGCCGGTTCGTTCGGCGCCGAACACATCCCGCGATCGCTCGTCGCTCGACCGTCGAGCCGTTCAAGCCCGCCCGTTCGTGTGACAGCGACGATGACCTTCGCATGACACTCCGCTCGATGTGCGCTTGCGTGAAAACGTTTACGTTTCACCCGGCAACGCGGGGCGACACCGCGCCGTATTTGCTCATTCACATCGCGCAGCCTGATGCGGGGACGCGAACGGGAATTCCCGCAAGTTCATGCATTCATTGAACTTCTTACGGGATCGCGTCGTGACCAATCGCACGATCTGCGAAGTGCGACACGCCGCCGTGCACGAATCCACGTCGACTGCATCACATTTTTTTTGCATCGCAGCGTGACAGCTTGAGAGCGCGGCGTCTTAATGCGCCCCGGGGAGTTAGATCGATCCAAGTCGAGAATCGTTCGCGTATGCCAAGGCGACGAATCGGTTCCGACCTGGGGGCGGCGGGAGGGGTCCCGGGAGTGCGCAACCTGCGCCAACCGGCAAACGGCTTCTTCCCGTCAGATGTGTCGAGGGGCATGGGAAGACGTCGCATGAAACACAGAAACGCCTGTAGCTGCATGTTGACCAATACGTCGGTGGCCTCCGCGGCCGCGATCGCTTGCCACGCGGCAGGCGGCTTCGCCGTGCGTCGTGCCGCCCGACCCATCCCCGCCGCGACCTTATCCGGCTCGAACCTGCATCACTGAAGTAACCGTCGCTGGCGTGCCCGGGGGCCGTCGGCTATCGAAATTTTGGATCGATCCAAGGGCAAGGGGGACGCGTGACCTAAGCAATTCGCGCATCGGTAAACGGCGATCGACGGGGGATCGCCGCGCATGGCTCCACAAGTGCATACACCTTCGAGGGAAACAACAACAATGTCTCATCTGCCGCAAACTCTTACGCGCAAGCCGCTGGTCACCGCGCTTGCCACGGCGACGCTGTCGCTGCTCGGCTTCCTCGGCACCGCCGATGTCGCCTTCGCCCAGACGGCAGCTCCTGCCGCGTCTTCCACGGCCGCGCCGGCGCAGGACGCCGATGCCGCGACCCCGGTCGACAAGGACGGCAAGAAGAAGCCCAACAGCACGACGAACCTCGAAACCGTCACGGTAACGAGCTATCGCCAGTCGATCGACCAGAGCGTCATCGAGAAGCGCGATGCGAACTCCATCGTCGAAGTGATCAACGCGCAGAACATCGCGCAGTTCCCGGCGAAGAACATCGCCGACGCCCTCGCCCACGTGCCTGGCGTCGTCATCAGCCGCGAATCGGGCGAAGGCAAGACCGTCAGCATCCGTGGCCTCGCGCCCGAGCTCACCTATACCCAGTTGAACGGTAACTACGTCGCGTCCGCCGATACGTCGGCCGGCCTCACGCGTTCGTTCAACTACACGCTGTTCCCCGCGAACATGTTCTCGGACATCAAGCTCTACAAGAGCCTCGAGGCACGTCTCGACGAAGGCGGCATCGGCGGCAACGTCGACCTGCGCACGCGCCGTCCGCTCGAAATGGACGCCAACGAAGGTTTCGTGACCGGCACCGCCGCGAGCTCCGACAACAGCTCCAAGACCGAACCGCAGGGCTCCGCGCTGTGGTCGTGGAAGAACAAGGACGAGACGTTCGGCGTGCTCGTTGCCGGCGCGTACCAGAAGCGCTCGGCCACCACCTACTCCGCGGATGCGTCCAGCTGGCACTGGTGGTCGGATGACTGCAAGGACCACACCACCTGCACGCAGCCGCCGGTGAATATTCATGGCAAGCCGTATGGCGCCGCCGTCGACAACAACATCGACCTCTGGGGCAACGGCGTCGTCGATCAGGCGGGCAACGTCTCCAATGGTTTCTGGATGCCGCAGCAGTTCGCCACGAGCAAGAACAACCTGGACCTGAAGACCAAGGGCGCCCAGGCCACGATGCAGTTCAAGCCGAGCGACCACTTCCTGCTGACGGGTAACTACTTCCGCTTCGAGCGCTCGCAGAAGCAGATCACCAACACGCTGGAAATCCCCGAGTGGGGCCTGCCGAACAACTCGAACTTCGCCGACCAGAACGGCCGCCTGCTGGCACCGAACGGTCTGACGTTCGATCCGTCGGGCACGATCGTGACCGGTGCGAACTACCAGCTGCCGGCAGCCGGCGTCGGTTGTAATTCCGCGGTGAACCCGGTGACGGGCGCCACGCGTCAGGCCGTCGACATCTGCAACACCGAAATCCCCTGGCTCAACGGCAACTACTCGGTCGAGAAGGCCAAGTCGCAGACGATCAACCTCGAAGGCGAGTGGGACACGGGTGGCGCGCTCAGCGGCTCGTTCAACGTCGGCCGCACGTGGGCCACGGGTGGTCCGTCGATCGAACTGGGCATGGCCGCCAAGCCGCGTAACTTCGTCAACGGCCAGTGGGTGAACGGCAGCAACGGCGCATCGTGGGATCTCAGCGGCAAGCCGGGCATCAGCGCCGAGCAGAGCACGCTGAACAACATGCTCGCGGGCGCCGGCCAGGTCGACCTGGGTTCGACCGGTTCGAACATGGTGAACACGTCGAACTCGCAGAACTTCGCGCAGGCCGACTTCACGTGGTCGCTCGATTCCAGCTGGCTGCAGTCGATCCAGTTCGGCGGCAAGTACACCGATTCGAACGCCGAACAGCAGAGCAACGAAGTGCGCTGGTACTGCAAGGGCACCACGCTGCAGTTCCAGACCTGCGATCCAAACGCCGGCCAGCTGCCCCCGGGCTTCCTGCTGCCGAACTACCTCGACGGCGTGAACCACGCGTACGGCGACGACATCTTCCCGGCGATCAACTTCCCGGCCTACTACAACCACCTGAACGACACGTACGACCGCGTCATCTACAACAAGCCGCAGAACAAGTCGTCGATCGGCGAGAAGATCGCCGCTGCCTACGTGCAGGCGAACTTCGACACCGGCAACGTGCGCGGTAACGTCGGCGTCCGCTTCGTCACCACGAAGCAGGACCTCACGGTCGCCAACCAGATCACGACCAACAACGCCACGTACTACCACGACGCGGCGGGCAACATCCTGATCTGCCCGGCGTCGGGCGTGAATGCGGGTGGCGGTGCATGCGCCCCGGGTGACTTCCAGTACCTGCCGCGCGAGATCGCGGTCGTCGAGAACTTCGCCAACTCGACCACGAACAAGCGCTACAACAAGTTCCTGCCGAGCTTCAACATCGCCTGGACGATCGCGGAAGACTTCGTGCTGCGTGCCGCCGGTTCGCAGGCCCTGGCCCGCGCGAACTACACGGACCTCGCCCAGCTGGGTCAGCTGACCAACAACACGCAGGAGTACTACAACGACCGCAAGCAGTTCGGCGCACCGCTGCCGGGCTGGTACGGTTCGGGTGCCAACGCCGACCTGAAGCCGTTCACGGCCACGCAGTTCGACCTGGCCGGCGAGTGGTACTACGCGACGCACGGCGTGATCGGCATCGATCTGTTCCAGAAGAAGGTGAAGAACTTCGTCGTCCCGGTCACCGTCAACAACATCGACGTCGACGTCTCCGGCACCCCGACGAACTTCCGTCAGTACAGCACGAACGCCAACGGTCGCTCCGGCACGTCGAAGGGCATCGAGCTCTACGCGCAGCACACCTGGGACAACGGCTTCGGTTACATCGCCAACTACACGCTCAACAAGACCAACGAAACCGCCGTCTCGCTGGGCGATACGCAGGTGGGCAAGGCCGAGCTGATCGGTAGCGCGAAGTACGCCGCCAACGTGTCGCTGTTCTACGAAAAGAACGGCCTGCTGCTCCGCGCCAGCGACAACTGGACGGGCCGCCGGATGAACGGCCTCGCGGCCGGTCTGCCGATCTACTCGCAGCCGTACCACCAGATCGACCTCAACGGCGACTATGAATTCAACAAGCACTTCATGGTCACGGCGTCGATCATCAACTTCAACAAGGCCACGCCGCACACCTACCTGGGTGGCGATACCCGCGCGCGCCTGGTGCAGCTGCTCTACCCGGGCCGCCAGTACTACGTGGGTGTGACCTACAAGTTCGGTGGCGAAAGCAACAAGTGACAAACGAGCGGGGCCGGGCGATGAGCCCGGCCCCGCTTCCTTTTCGACGAAGGAAACCTTCATGACATCATTCGCGCGTCTTCCCCACCGCGCGCCGATCGCCCTCGCCTGCGCGTTGCTGGCCGTGGGCACGATCGGCACCGGTTACGCGGCCACACAGAAATCGACATCGACCGCCAGCGTCGACATCGCCAGCCCGCTGGTCGGTACCGCCCCGCTCGATCGCCAGGAGCTGATCGGCAACTCGCCGCCCCCGGGCGAACCGCTCTACACCGGCATGACCACGCCCGGTGCCAGTCTTCCGGAGAGCGCCACCGAGGCCGCTCCCGTCAACATCAACGCGGATCTCGGCTTCGCGACCGGCGTGCCCGTCGCCTACGACTATCGCCGCCCGGCGATGATCGGCTTCACGGGCGGCGGTTCCACGTACGGCGCGCGCGGCGCGCCGATGGTGATGCCCGTCGTCGGCGACTGGACGGTGCCGCCGGACTACGCCACCTCCTATTACGACAAGGCCACCGAAAAGGCGTCGCCGGGTTACTACGCCGTCGACCTCGCCACGTTCCACACGAAGGTGGAACTCACGGCGACGCAGTGGACGAGCCTGATGCGCTTCACGTTCCCGGAAAGCCACCGCTCCAACGTGGTGGTGAACCTGCGCCGCGCGGGTGGCGACGTGGAAGTCGTGGGTGACCGTGTCGTCCGCGGTGTCGCTACCGCCGGCCGCCGCGATCGCGACGCCGACGGCCCCTACTTCATCGCCGAGTTCTCGAAGCCGTTCACGAAGTTCGGCACGTTCCACGCCGAGATCACCGACAAGGGCGAAGGCCTCGGTCGGGAGGACGTCGAAGCCGGGCGCCGCAAGATCGCCGGCGACTACGCCGGTGCCTACGTCACGTTCGACACGAAGAAAGGCGACCAGGTGACGGTGCGCATCGCGCACGGCCACAGCGCCGAGGAAGCGGAGCAGCGCCTGCACGCGCAGGACAGCGACGCGGACTTCGACCGCGTGCATGCGAAGGCACGTGCGGTCTGGGCCGACCTGTTCGACCGCGTGCAGGTCACCGGCGGCACGCCCAAGCAGCGGATGCTGTTCTATTCCACCATGTACCACTCGTTCGCCAGCCCACGCATGATCGCCCGCAAGGGTGAGAACTACATCGACGCCGACGGCAAGACCCGGATCGCCGACTACGATCATTACGGTCCGGTGCCCTTCTGGGACACGGGTCGCAACCAGATCGCGCTGCTGATGCTGATGCAGCCGAAGGTCGTGCAGGACGTCATGCGCTCCGAGCTCGATCGCGCGCGCGAACGTGGCTACATGAACACGTCGTTCCACGGCGACCATGCCGTGTTCCTCTACGACGGTGCGTGGCAGCGTGGCATCGATTTCGATTACGCCGCCGCTTATGAATATCTGCGCAAGAACGCCACCGATCCGAAGGGTCCGCGTGGTTACCTTGCCGAGTACGACAAGCAGGGCTGGATCTCCGACATCGTGCCCGACGGCAATCCCAGCCCGCCTTACGCCGGCGGCAAGGCCGGCGTGGCCAAGACGCTCGAATATTCGTGGGACGATCACGCCCTCGCCGATTTCGCGCGCCGCCTCGGTAAGACCGAAGACGCGGCGATGTTCGAGAAGCGCGCATCGAACTTCCGTAACGTGTTCGATCCTTCGGTGGGCTTCTTCCGCGGCCGCACGGCCGACGGCAAGTGGATCTCGCCGTTCGATCCGGGCGAGCCGTACTACAACTTCATGATGAAGGAAGGCTCGGGCTGGTCGACGCTGTGGCTGGTGCCGCAGGACGTACAGGGCCTGATGGATCTGCTGGGCGGCCGCGACGCGTTCAACGCCAAACTCGACGCGTTCTTCTCCACGCCGTATACCGCGAAGGGCATCTGCCGCGACTGCACGGGCCTGATCGGCCAGTACGTGCACGGCAACCAGCCCGACCAGCAGGCCGCGTATCTCTACGCGTGGAGCGGCCAGCCCTGGAAGACGCAGGCGCTCGTCCGCCGCATCCTCGCCGACATGTACGGCAGCGATGCCACCGGCTACGGTTATCCCGGCATGGACGACCAGGGCTCGACGTCGTCGTGGTACGTGCTGAGCGCGATGGGCTTCTACCCGGTCGATCCTGCGACGCCCGATTACATCATCGGCAGCCCGATCTTCGACACCGTTCGCCTGCGCCTCGGCAACGGCAAGACGCTGGAGATCGTCGCGCGGAACAACTCGGCGAAGAACATGTACATCCAGTCGGCGAAGCTCAACGGCAAGCCCTGGACCAAGCCGTGGTTCAGCCATGCCGACGTCGTGAACGGCGCCACGCTGGAACTCACGATGGGCCCCGAACCGAGCAAGACCTGGGGCACCGACCCGCACGATGCGCCGCCGTCGATGACGCCGGCCAAGCAGTGAATCGATAAGGACGCAGTGGATGAAGAACACGATGAAACTGAAAGGCGTGAGCGCCTGCGTCGGCCTCGCGCTGGCGATGGGCATGGCTTCGATGGCGATGGCGGCGGACAAGCCGGCGGTGTGGAACGGCATGACCCCGCCGCTCGCGACGCCGTGGACCGCCGAGGTCTCGCCGGATAACGCCCTGCCCGAGTACCCGCGGCCGCAGCTGGCCCGCCCGTCGCTCGAGCATCCGCAGTGGCTGAACCTCAATGGCCTCTGGGAGTTCTCGGCGACGACGAGCGCCGCGAAGCCGGCGTTCGGCCAGGCACTGAAAGACAAGGTGCTGGTGCCCTACCCGATCGAGTCGGTGCTGTCGGGCGTGCAGAAGCATGCCGACTTCATGGTCTACCGCAAGCTGGTGGACGTGCCCGCCGCGTTCACCGCGAAAGGCCAGCACGTGCAGCTGAATTTCGGTGCGGTGGCGCAGGAAGCCACCGTCTACGTCAACGGCAATCAGGTCGCGAAGCACAAGGGTGGCTACACATCGTTCAGCGCGGACATCACCTCCGCACTGAACGCAAAGGGCCCGCAGGAAATCGTCGTCGCGGTGCACGCGCCCGTCGATGGCGAGAACGTGATGGTGGGCAAGCAGCGCCTGAAGCCGGAAGGTATCTTCTACACGGCGGCCTCGGGCATCTGGCAGACGGTGTGGATCGAGCCTGTCGCGGCCACGCGTCTTTCGCAGCTGACCTTCACGCCCGCGACCAGCCTCGACGCGTTCACGGTCACGCCGCGCGTGCAGGGCGACGCTGCGAAAGCCACGCTGCACGTCACGGCCTTCGCCGACGGCAAGCAGGTAGGCGAGGCAAATGGCCCGGCCGGCAAGCCGCTGACGCTCGCCATCGACAAGCCGCATCTGTGGACCCCGGACGACCCGTTCCTCTACACCTTCAAGGCCACGCTCGATAACGGCGGCAAGAAGGACGAAGTCACCAGCTACGCCGGCATGCGTACCGTCGCGATCCAGAAGGTCGGCGGTCGCAACCGCATCGTGCTCAACGGCAAGCCGACGTTCCTGCTCGCCACGCTCGACCAGGGCTACTGGCCCGACGGCCTGCACACCGCGCCGACCGACGCGGCATTGAAGTTCGACGTGCAGAAGACGAAGGACTTCGGCTTCAACACCATCCGCAAGCACATCAAGGTGGAGCCGGCGCGCTGGTACTACTGGACGGATCGTCTCGGCCTGATGGTGTGGCAGGACATGCCGTCGCTGCCGAACGGCCACAACGAGAAGCTCACCGACGCCGACAAGGCCGGCTTCCGCGCGGACGTGACGTCCATCGTGGAGCAGCTGAAGGGTGAGACCTCGATCGTGGGCTGGATCCCGTTCAACGAAGGCTGGGGCCAGTGGAGCATTCCCGCCGCCGCCGAGCTGGCGGCGCAGATCAAGAAGCTGGATCCGTCGCGCATCGTCAACGCCCGCAGCGGCCTCAACTGCTGCGACACGAAGGGCGATCCGAAGGCCGGCGACGTCTACGACGTGCACGACTATCAGGGCCCCGGCCTGCCGAAGCCGGACGCCACGCGTGCGTCGATGGACGGCGAGCACGGCGGCCTGACGCTCGGCGTGCCCGGCCACATGTGGCCGAACACGGCGATCAACCCGTACGGCGAGGTCAAGGATAGCCAGGCCCTGACGGATGGCTACGTCGCCAATACAGCCGTGCTGCGCGACAAGGGCATGGTCGTCGGCATGTCCGGCAGCGTGTACACGCAGATCACCGACGTCGAAGGCGAGCACAACGGTCTCTACACCTACGACCGCAAGGTCGAAAAGCTGGACGAAGCCAAGGTGCGCGCGATCAACGAGGCCGTGATCCAGGCCGGCGCGAAACCGTAAGACCCCCGTCGAAGCGGGACGTCAGCGTATGCCCTCGTCCCGCTTCGATGCCTTGTCCATCTTTTCCTCGCCCTCCTTGATCGCCTTGTCGCGCTTGTCCTGTTGCGGCTTGTCCTGGTTCGCGACGTAGTTGTCGTTGCGATCGCCCGATTGGGGTTTGTGGGTCTGGTCGGCCATGTGCGTTCTCCCGCGCGTGAATGTCACAAGCAGCATCGCGCACCCGGTGTATGCGGCGCCCGAAGCGGCCGTGAAGAACAGCGCAGCAAAACGGGGCCATGTGCCCACCTGCTTTTCAGATCCCCGGGACCACGATGTGGTTTTCCCCCGGAGACGACGATGAAGGCACTCACCTATCACGGTTCCAAGGACGTCCGCGTCGAGACCATGCCGGATCCCACGATCCTGGCCGCCGACGATGTCTTGCTCCGCGTGACGGCCACCGCGATCTGCGGGTCAGACCTTCACCTCTATCACGGCAAGATCCCCGAAACGAAGCATGGCGACATCTTCGGCCACGAGTTCATGGGCATCGTCGAAGAAGCCGGCCCCGAGGTCACGAATGTGGCCGTCGGAGATCGTGTCGTCATTCCCTTCGTCATCGCCTGCGGCAAGTGCTTCTTCTGCGAGAACGATCTCTTCGCGGCCTGCGAAACCACCAACCCGGATCAGGGCGCCAGCGTGCGCAAGCGCGCGAAGATGACGCCACCCGCCGCGCTCTTCGGCTACTCGCACCTCTATGGCGGCGTGCCCGGCGGACAAGCGGAATTCGTGCGTGTGCCCAAGGCGAACGTCGGGCCGTTCCGCGTGCCGGGCAGCCTGGCCGACGAGCGCGTGCTGTTCCTCTCCGACATCCTTCCGACCGGCTACCAGGCGGTGCTCAACGCGAAGGTCGGGCGGGGTTCCACCGTGGCGATCTTCGGTGCCGGTCCTGTCGGCCTCATGGCCGCCGCGTGCGCCCGCATGCTCGGCGCCGAACGCATCTTCATGGTCGACTCGGAACCCTACCGTCTCGACTTCGCGGTGACCGCATTCGACGTGATCCCGGTCGATTTCGGCAATGTGGATCCGTCGGAATTCATCCTCGAGCACACGGCCGGCCGCGGCGTCGACGCGTCGATCGACGCCGTGGGGTTCGAAGCCAAGGGCAGCACCACAGAAACCGTGCTGAGCACGCTCAAGCTGGAAACGAGCTCGGGCGAAGTCGTGCGCCAGTGCATCAGCGCCACGCGGCGCGGTGGCGTCGTCAGCATCCCGGGGGTCTACGCGGGCTTCATTCACGCGTTCCTGATCGGCGACGCGTTCGACAAGGGCCTGACCCTCGCGATGGGCCAGACCCATGTGCAGAAATACCTGCCCGAACTGCTCGAGTTCATCGAGGACGGCAAGCTGCAGCCGGACATCATCATCTCGCACCGCATGAAGCTGGCCGACGCGGCGCGCGGTTATCAGATCTTCGACAAGAAAGAGGAAGACTGCCGCAAGGTCGTCCTGACGCCTTGATCCTGTCGCGGCGCGCGCCGGTCAGAGGGTTGGCGTCGCGCCGCCGTCGACGCGGAAGATCGTTCCGGTCCTTAAATCGTTCGACGCCGCGTCGCCCGAACGGCTCGCCGCCCTCCTCACGCCCGTGCTCGCCGCGTTGCTGGACGCGTGACGACCCTGTGCGAGGCGGGTTTTCACTAGCCCGCCGCCGCCCAACCCGCCTACCCTGCTTCGTCGGCAATCGGGGTGGATCATGGCGGTTCTCGTCTCCGTGAACGTGGGTGGCGTGCACGACCTCGACTGGGGCGGACGGCGCGTGCCCAGCGGTATCGACAAGCGTCCGGTCGACGGTCCGGTCGTCGTCGGCGCGATCAATCTCGCGGGCGACGATCAGGCCGATCGCATGGGCCATGGCGGCGAGCATCGGGCGGTGCTGGTCTATCAGATGGATTCGTACCGGCACTGGGCCGCGTTCCTGCAACGCGATGACCTGAAGCCCGGCGAGTTCGGTGAGAACCTGACCGTCGACGGGCTATCGGACGAGGACGTCGCGATCGGCGACCGTTTCGCGATCGGCACGGCGGTGTTCGAGGTCACCCAGCCGCGCGTCACCTGCTACAAGCTGGGTGCGCGAATGAAGCGGCACGACATGCCCGCGCTGGTCGTCGCGCATCGGCGGCCCGGGTTCTACATGCGCGTGATCCAACAGGGCACGATTCGCGCGGGCGACGCGATCGAACGCGTCGCCACGGCGGCCATCCGCATGAGCGTCGCCGATATCGATACGCTGCTGTATCGCGAACCGCGCCCTCGCGAACTGCTCGAGCGCGCCATCGCGATTCCGGCACTCAGCGAAGGCTGGCGTGGCTCGTTCCGCGATTACCTGACCACACCGGCCGTCGAGGTCGCCGCACCCGCATGGCCGGGATTCCGCGCGCTTCGCCTGCTGTCCCGCACGCCTACGGGCTCGGACATCTGCGCGTTCGTGCTCGGCGCGCCCGACGGCTCGGCGTTACCGCGCGAACTGCCCGGGCAACACGTGGCGGTGCGGCTGCGTCATCCCACGAGCGGCCAGGTATCGGTGCGCATGTATTCGTTGTGCGGCGGTCCGCCGGGCACGTATCGCATCGGGGTGAAGCGCATCGAGGGTGGTGTCAGTGCATGGCTGCACGATCACCTCGCGGTCGGCGATTCGCTCCACACCAGCGCACCACGCGGCACGTTCCTGCTCGATGCCGACGACCGGCCCGTGGTTCTCGTGGCCGCCGGCGTCGGTGTCACGCCGCTGCTGTCGATGCTTCGCGCGGTGTGCGGCGACGCTGCCCGGCGAGCGCCTGTGTGGTGGATACAGGCCGTGCGCGATGGCGCGCACCTGCCGTTCAACGACGAAGTGGAGGCGCTGCTCGCCACGGCGCCGCGAGCCCGTCGACTTCGCTTTTTCAGCATGCCGGGCGCCGCCGACGTGCCCGGTGCCGCGTTCGAGCACGCCGGCCGCCTGACGCTCGACGCACTCACGAGGGAAGGCGTGCCGCTCGACGCGGCGTTCTACGTCTGCGGGCCCGAGGCGATGATGGCCGCGATGGGCAAGGCGCTCCGCGACGCGGGGGCCCCGCCCGCGTCGATCCATCAGGAGACGTTCGGATCGCTCGACGCGTTCGCTCCCGGCCTCGACGCCCGCACATCCCGACCGCCGCACGCGGCCGAAGGCGAGCAAGGCAGCGGCCCCGTGGTGACCTTCACCCGCAGCCGCCTCACGGTACCGTGGAGCGACCGGTTCGCCTCACTGCTGGAGCTCGCGGAAGCCTGCGACGTGCCGGTGCGCTGGTCGTGCCGGACCGGCGTCTGCCACAACTGCCAGACGCCCGTGCTGGACGGCGACGTGAGCTACGCGCCGGAACCGCTGGCCCCGCCCGATTCGGGGCAGGTGCTGCTGTGCTGCGCGCGGCCGACAGGGCCGCTCGAACTCGATCTCTGAGGGGGACCGACACCGGCCCTTGAAAACAAAGGACCAGTGTCCCACTAATAGAGGGCCACCGGCCCTTTAAGGGGCCGGCGAGCGCCCTTCTCTCGTCCTAAACAGGCTCCCCCATGACTTCGAATACGAAAACCTGGCTAATCACCGGCGCCGCGCGCGGCCTCGGTCTTGCCATGACCCGCGCCGCCCTCGAGGCCGGCCATAACGTCGTTGCCGGCGCCCGCAGCCTCGCGGGCTTGTCCGAGCTGGCCAAGGCGCACGGCGACCGTCTTATTGGCGTCAACCTCGACGTGACCGACCGGGCCGCCGCCGATGCAGCGGTTGCGACCGCCGTCGCGGCGTTCGGTGGCATCGACGTGCTGGTCAACAACGCCGGCTACGCCGACGTGGCTCCGATCGAAGAGATGGCCGAGGGCACGTTCCGCGCTCAGTTCGAGACGAATTTCTTCGGTGTGTTCAACCTGAGCCGCGCCGTGCTCCCCACGATGCGCACCCAGGGCAGCGGCCGCATCATCCAGATCTCGTCGGTCGGCGGTCGCATCGGCGGCCCGGGCCTCGGCGCGTATCAATCGGCAAAGTGGGCCGTGAATGGCTTTTCGGAGGTGCTGTCGCGCGAAGTGGCGTCGTTCGGCATCAAGGTCACCGTGGTGGAGCCGGGCGGCATGCGCACGGACTGGGCGGGATCCTCGATGGACGTACCACCCCTTAGCGACGCGTACGCACCCGTGATCGCACCGGTCGTCGAGCGCCTGCGCGCGGCGGACGGCAAGCAGCCGAGCGATCCAGCCCGCATCGCCCAGGTCCTGCTCGACATCGCGGAGAATCCCGAACCGCCCCTTCGTCTGCTGATCGGCTCCGATGCGGTCGCGGTAGCCGCCGGGGCGGCCGAGCGGCTGGCGGCTTCCGACGCGCAGTGGCGCGCGGTCAGTGAATCGGTCGCTTATCCTTCGTGACTGCAGCGAGGCGCTCCTCATGGGCGCCTCGATCACGGGAATAGCGATGAGCGATCGGAACACTGCCCCCTTTCTGCGGGCCCGGAGCCCTGAACAGCGGGAGACCCGCCGTCAGGCGATCCTTCAGGCCGCCGAGCGTTTGCTCGACGCACATGCGGTCAGCGACATCAGCCTTCGCGAGCTGGCACGTAGCGCTGGCCTGTCGAAGACGAACGTCACACGGTATTTCGACACGCGCGAGGCCGTGTTTTTCGCCTTGCTCAACGAGCGATTCGCGTCGTGGATCGCGGAACTCGCCGCGTCCGCGCCCGGTGCGACAAACGATCTGGCCGCCGATGTAAGCGAGTCCCTCGCGCGCCAGCCCGCGCTCTGCAAGTTGTGGGCGTCGCTCGGCGCCGAGCTGGAACGGAATATCCCGGCCAGCGCCATCGTGGCGTTCAAGACGGCACATACCGAGCGACAGATCGCGCTAGCCGCATGGGTCATGTCGTGCGAACCCGCACTCACCGAAGGGCAGGCGCGTGAATGGGTGCAGATGCTGATTCTTCTCGTCGCGGGCCTGTGGCCGTTCGCGCAACCGGCCGCGGCCGTGCAGGAGGCGCTCACGGACCCCGCCCTCGCTTCGTCGCGGGTCGACTTCCGCCAGCGCCTCGAGCGGACGCTTTCCATCGCTCTGCGCGGCATCCTGTCCGCGCCTCCGGCGTGAGTCGACCGCCGCGGCCGATGGCGATCCCTCACGCCGCCGGTTCGACTTCGACCTTGATCCAGCCCGGCTCGCGGCGGTCGAACGCGTCGCAAGCCGCGAGCGCGTCGCTCAGCGGCTCCTGCTGGGTCAGGACATCCGTGGGTTTCACACGCCCCGCTCTCACGCGTCGACGACGTTCTCGAGCCGACCATCGAGCCGACACGGACGCCATCGTGCGCCTGACCCCATCATTCTGGTTCGAGTCGTTCCAGAACTGGCAATCCGAATTTCTCGCCGTGCTCTCGCTCATCGTGCTGTCGATCTTCCTGCGCCAGAAAGATTCGCCGCAGTCGAAGAAGGTCGACGAACCCAACGACAAGACCGGAACGTGAGGCTCAGGTCAGCACGATGAGCTGCTGGGCCACGTAACCCACGAGGAAGATCGCGACGATGACGACGAGCGTCGCCAGCACGCGCTCCGGCCCGGAGCCGGTGTACTCGTGCAGTTCCTCTTCGGAAATGAGCTGACGGTTGCGTCGGTACCGGTGCGTGGCGAGCAGGGTCATCAGCGCACCGACGAGGATCAGCCCGAGGCCGACGATTTCCGACATGCGGATGTGCAGGGTCGGGGCCGTGTGAGTGTCGTTACGTGCCGCGAACGCGATGAACAGGTCGAAGCGTTCGAGCAGGAAGCCGAAGGCCATCACGGCGATCGCCGTGCGCACCCACGCGAGATACGTGCGTTCGTTGGCCGAGTGGTCGGTGAATCTGGGGATCAAGATGCGTGCTCCGGTGGCGCTGCATGGTTGGCGTAGAAGAGAAACGCATGAGCGCGCGTAGGCTGGCTTGGCGATTCGTGTTCACCGCGGGAATAACTCCCAAAAGGTGACGGAGTTGCGGTGACTCTGTGGGACCTGGCTTGCCGGCGAACCCGCGGCAGCGGGCATGCTTGCATGTTTGGCCGGTTGTCGCGAGCACCGTTCGCGCGCGAGCGCGCTCCCACACCGCTTCAATCTTGCCGCGGTCCTGTGGGAGCTGGCTTGCCGGCGAACCCGCGGCAGCGGGCATGCTTGCCTGCAGGGTCGGCTGTCGCGAGCACCCTTCGCTCGCTAGCGAGCTTTCCACAGGGGTGGGGTGCGCGACATCCGGGTTACCGCGGCAGGCGTTCGTCGTACTCGTCCTTGAGCTTCAGCCAGCCGTCCCAGAACGGTTCGGGTTCGGAACCCGACAGGCGTGCCGTCAGCACGTCGAGGTGCATGTGCCAGCCGGCGCTCACGTATAGGCGCGTGGTGCGCTCGGCGATGCGGTGGTGGGTCAGCGTCAGCAGCACCTGGTCGCCGCGCGATTCGAGTTCGAACGCGACGCCGCCGGTGTCGCCCCAGGTGTAGGCGAGTCGACGGGGCGGGTCGAGCTCGGTGATCACCGCCGTCATCCGATGATCGTCTTCGAACCCCTCCGGGCGATTCCCGGGCGGATTCGTCAGCTCGTCGTTGCGCCAGACGAGTTCGAATTCGCTGCCGACGGCCAGCGTCATGTCACCGGACGCGAGCCACTGGCGACGAAGGTCGCTCTGCGTGAGATACGCCCAGACCCGCTCGATGGGGCCGGGCAGCACACGCTGGATCTGCAATGTCGTCGGTTCGATCAGCGTGCCGTAGGTGTCGCGGGTGTCGGTAACGCTCATGGCTTCCCTCCTCGGGATGGCTTTGGCCTGGTCTTGCCCGCATCGGCATCGCGCAGCAGCCGGTCGAGCACATCGAGTCGGTCGGTCCAGAACCGTTCGTAGAACGCGAGCCACTCCTGCACGCTGGCGAGCGGCCCTGGATCGAGGCGGCATATATGGACGCGGCCACGCACCTCTCTCGTGATGAGGCCCGCCTGTTCCAGCACCTTGATGTGCTTGGACGCCGCGGCGAGCGACATCTCGAACGGCTCGGCCAGTTCGCCGACCGTGCGCTCGCCATCGGCGAGTGCACGGAGCATCCGGCGCCGCGTGCGGTCGCCGAGGGCGTGAAAGACCGGATCGAGCTGGGGTGCGTCTAATTCAACCATGTGGTTGAACATACGCTGATGGCGGACAACAATCAACCACTCAGTTGAATGTTTCGAAGCCCGTCATACCGGCGTACGCCGGTATCCACGGCGACCACGCGCGTTACTGCCGCGCGGCAAGAAGCCTGCTCTGGAGAGGGTCGCACCCCATCCGCAAACCGAGGACGTGGGTACCGGCGTGCGCCGGTACGACGGCGGGCTACCGACGGCAGGCTAGAGAGGATGTGGGCGTCGCGTGCGCCGGTACGACGGCGGGCTACCGACGGCAGGCCAGAGAGGGCGTGGGCGTCGCGTACCCCGGTACGACGGCGGGGTGACGCCATCCATGCAACGCCTCGACGATAATCGCCGCATGACCAGACGATCAGATCTCACGCCCGCCTCACAGGGCTTCGTCCGTGTGCGTGGCGCACGCGAGCACAACCTCAAGGACATCGACGTCGAAATTCCGCGCGATGCGCTGGTGGTGTTCTCCGGCGTGTCCGGATCCGGCAAGTCGTCGCTCGCCTTCGGCACGCTCTACGCCGAAGCGCAGCGACGTTACTTCGAATCCGTGGCCCCTTATGCGCGTCGGTTGATCGATCAGGTCGGCGTGCCGGATGTCGACGATATCGAGGGCCTGCCACCGGCCGTGGCGCTGCAGCAGCAGCGCGGCACACCCGGCACGCGGTCGTCGGTGGGCAGCGTCACCACGCTGTCGAGTCTCGTGCGCATGCTCTATTCGCGCGCTGGCACGTATCCGCCGAACCAGCCGATGCTCTTCGCCGAGGACTTCTCGCCCAACACACCGCAGGGCGCATGTCCGCACTGCCACGGCCTGGGCAAGGTCTACGAGGTGACGGAAAAAACGATGGTGCCCGACCCGTCGCTGACGATTCGCGAGCGCGCCATCGCATCGTGGCCACCTGCATGGCATGGCCAGAACCTGCGCGACATCCTGGTGACGCTCGGCTACGACGTGGACATTCCGTGGCGCGACCTGCCGAAGAAGCAGCGGGACTGGATCCTCTTCACCGAGGAGCAACCGGTCGCCCCCGTTTATGCGGGTTTCACGCCGGCGGAAACGCGCGCCGCGCTGAAGCGCAAGACCGAGCCGAGTTACATGGGCACGTACATGGGCGCCCGGCGCTACGTGCTGCATACCTTCACCACGACACAAAGCCCATTGATGAAGAAGCGCGTGTCGCGCTACATGATCGGCAGCGTCTGCCCCGTCTGCCATGGCAAACGCCTCAAGAAGGAAGCACTCTCGGTCACCTTCGCCGGTGTCGACATCGGCAGTCTTTCCGCGATGTCGTTCGACGAGCTCGCCGACACGCTGCGGCCGGCCGCCGAAGGGCGTTTCGACACCCCGGCCACCGGCAGGACGCGGAGCCGCGCGGCGGGCAAGGTGGCGACGGCACAGCGCATCGCCGCTGGCGGCGCGTCGCACGAAGGGTCGTCCGACGTGCGACGCACGCCGAACCTGTCGGAAGAGAAGCGCATCGCCGCGCAGCGGATCGCGCAGGACCTCATGTCGCGCATCGCCACGCTGCAGGCGTTGGGCCTCGGTTACCTGTCGATGGATCGCAGCAGCCCGACGCTCTCTCCCGGAGAGCTGCAACGACTCAGACTCGCCACGCAGATCCGCTCGAACCTGTTCGGCGTGGTCTACGTACTCGACGAACCGTCGGCCGGCCTGCACCCGGCCGACGGCGAGGCGTTGCTCGCCGCGCTGGAGCAACTGAAGCGATCCGGCAATACGATCTTCGTCGTCGAACACGATCTCGACGTGATGCGCCGCGCGGACTGGCTGGTCGACGTCGGCCCCGACGCCGGCGAGCGCGGCGGCCAGATTCTCTACAGCGGGCCGCCCAACGGCCTCGCCGAAGTACGCGGCTCGCATACGGCGCGCTACCTGTTCGCGAGCGAGGCCGTCGCGCGACGCGAAGCGCGCACGCCGAAGGGCTGGCTCGAACTGTGCGGCATCACGCGCAACAATCTTGCGGACCTCGACGTGGCGTTCCCACTGGGAACGTTCACGGCCGTCACCGGCATCTCGGGGTCGGGCAAGTCGAGCCTCGTCAGTCAGGCGCTCGTCGAACTGCTTGGCGAACACCTTGGCCACGAGCCGCCGGCGGCCGATGACGAGGGCGACGATGCCGAGCCGAACGTCGTCACCCGCAGCGGTGGCCGCATCCACGCCGGTGCCGATGCGATCACGCGGCTCGTGCAGGTGGACCAGCGGCCTATCGGCCGCACGCCGCGTTCGAACCTCGCCACCTACACCGGCCTGTTCGACCACGTGCGCAAGCTCTTCGCCGGCACGAAAGCCGCGAAGGCGAAACGCTACGACGCGGGCCGCTTCTCGTTCAACGTGGCGAAGGGTCGTTGCGACACCTGCGAGGGCGAAGGTTTCGTCAGCGTCGAGCTGCTCTTCATGCCGAGCGTCTACGCACCCTGCCCCACCTGCCACGGTGCGCGTTACAACGAGCAGACGCTGAAGGTCGAATGGAACGGCAAGAACATCGCCGAGGTGCTTCAGCTCAATGTCGAGGACGCCTGCGACTTCTTCGCCGACGAGGCGAGCGTCCTGAAGCCGTTGCTGCTGTTACGCGATATCGGGCTCGGTTATCTGAGGCTCGGACAACCCGCCACGGAGCTTTCCGGCGGCGAAGCACAGCGCATCAAACTCGCCACCGAACTGCAACGCACGCAGCGCGGCAGCAACTTCTACGTGCTGGACGAGCCGACCACGGGGCTGCATCCGGCCGATGTGGATCGGCTCGTCGCTCAGTTGCAGGGGCTGGTGGATGCCGGGAATACGGTGGTCGTGGTCGAGCACGAGATGCGCGTGGTCGCCGGAAGCGACTGGGTGATCGACGTGGGGCCGGGCGCGGGGAGCGCGGGCGGGCGTGTCGTGGCGAGTGGCGCGCCGGCCGAGGTTGTGAAGGTGGCGGAGAGTCGGACGGCGGCTTATCTGGCGAGGGTGCTGGGTTAAGCGACGCGGAGGGGGCTGTGTGGCACGTCTGAAGACCGGGCCGTGGATTCCCGCTTGCGCGGGAATGACGGTGAGGAATGGCCGCCACGTTGCCGCCTGCCGCGGATTCCCGCTTTCGCGGGAATGACGGTGAGGAATGGCTGCCACGTTGCCGCCCGCCGTGGATTCCCGCTTGCGCGGGAATGACGGTGAGGGGCCGACCGGTCAGACGCCGTAGTAGTCGCGGTACCAGCGCACGAAGCGATCGACGCCCTCCTCTACCGACACCTGCGGCGCGTAGTCGATCGCGCGGATCAGCTCGCTGACGTCGGCCGCCGTGTCGGGCACGTCGCCGGGCTGAAGCGGCAGCAGGTCCATCACCGCTTCGCGGCCGAGGCACTGCTCCAGGCGGCGGATGTAGTCGAGCAGTTCCACCGGCTGTTCGTTGCCGATGTTGAACAGGCGAAACGGCGCGACGCCGCTCGACGACGGATCGGGGTCGGCGCTGTTCCAGTCGGTGTCGACGGTCGGCGGGCGGTCGAGGCAGCGGATCACGCCTTCGACGATGTCGTCGACGTAGGTGAAGCTGCGGCGGTGCCTGCCATGATTGAACACGGGAATCGGTTCGCCCTGCAGGATCGCCCTGGTGAACAGGAACAGCGCCATGTCGGGGCGGCCCCAAGGGCCGTACACCGTGAAGAATCGCAGGCCCGTGCAGGGAACGCGGTAGAGGTGCGCGTAACTGTGCGCCATCTGCTCGTTCGCTTTCTTCGTCGCGGCGTACAACGTCAGCGGATGTTCGGCGGAATCGTGCTCGGAGAACGGCATCGTGCGGTTGGCGCCGTAGACCGAACTCGTCGAGGCGAACACCAGATGTTCGACGCCGAGCGAGCGGCACCCCTCCAGCACATGGAGGAAACCGGTGACGTTGCTCGACACGTACACGTGCGGATTCTGCGCCGCGTAGCGCACGCCCGCCTGCGCGGCGAGGTGCACCACGCGCTGTGGGCGGTGCGTCGCGAACAGGGCTTCCATCGCATCGCGATCGGCGAGGTCGGCGTGCACATGGGTATAGCGCGGATGATCGCGAAAGCGGCCGAGACGCGCCTGCTTCAGCGTCACGTCGTAATAGTCGTTGAGGTTGTCGAGGCCGACGACCTCGTCGCCGCGTTCCAGCAGACGCATGGCGACGTGCGAACCGATGAACCCCGCCGTGCCGGTAACCAGTACCTTCATCGTGTCGCTCCGTCGTTAGAGTCGTCCGTCCACCGCGTCGCGCGGCAGTACGTATTTCACGTCGTAGATCACCGCGCCCGGCTTGCCGAACGCGCGAATGCCCTCGGCGCCGAGGGCGTGGAATTCGCGATGGCCCACCGCGACGACGATCGCGTCGTAGCCGGCGGCGTCGGGCACGGCCACCGTACGCAGGCCGTATTCGTGCTCCGCCTCGGCCGCGTCCACCCACGGGTCGTGCACGTCGATCGTGGCGTTGTAGGTCTTCAGCGAGGCGATGATGTCGACCACGCGCGTGTTGCGCAGGTCGGGACAATTTTCCTTGAACGCGAGGCCGAGCACGAGCACGCGCGCGCCCACGGGATTCAGGCCCTTGCAGACCATCAGGCGGATCAGCTCGCCGGCGATGTACGGACCCATGCCGTCGTTGGTGCGACGGCCGGCCAGGATCACATCGGGGTGGTGGCCGACTTCCTGCGCCTTGTGCGTGAGGTAGTACGGATCGACGCCGATGCAGTGGCCGCCGACCAGACCCGGGCGGAATGGCAGGAAATTCCACTTGGTGCCGGCGGCTTCCAGCACCTCGAGCGTGTCGATGCCGAGTTTGTTGAAGAGGATGGCGAGATCGTTGACGAGCGCGATGTTGAGATCGCGCTGGGTGTTCTCGATGACCTTGGCGGCCTCGGCCACCTTGATGCGGCTGGCCTTGTATGTACCGGCGTCGATGATGCTCGCGTAGAGCGCATCGACGAAGTCGGCGGCATCGGGTGTCGAACCCGACGTGACCTTGCGGATGGTGGTGACCCGGTGCTGCTTGTCGCCCGGGTTGATGCGCTCGGGGCTGTAGCCCACGAAGAAATCGTCGTTGAACGTGAGGCCCGAGACGCGCTCGAGGATCGGCACGCAGACTTCCTCGGTGCAGCCGGGGTAGACGGTCGACTCGTACACCACCACGTCGCCGCGCTTCAGCACCGCACCCAGCGTTTCGCTTGCGCGGGTGAGCGGAGTCAGGTCCGGCCGCTTCGCGCTGTCGATCGGCGTGGGCACGGTGACGACGAACACGGTGCAATCGCGTAGCGCGTCGAGATCGCTGCCGAAGGTCAGCCGGCTCGCCGACCGCAGGGCCTCGGTTTCCACTTCGAGCGTGCGGTCGGCGCCGGCGCGCAGTTCGTCGACGCGCGACGCGTCGATGTCGAAGCCGAGCGTCGGGTAGCGTTTGCCGAACTCCACGGCGAGAGGCAGGCCGACATAGCCCAGCCCGATGACGCCGATCCTTACGTTGTCCAGCTGCTGCATTGCCGCTTCCGTTGGAAGAACGGCACGACCGGGCCTGGCCCGGCATGGCCGTGGAGCCCGGAAGCCTAGCGGATCGCCCGTGCGGCGCGCCAGCGCCGCGCCGGGGTCAGCCGCCTTCGGCGGTCGGCAGCTCGCTGACGTCGCGCACGCTGTAGACGTCGATGCCGTACGGCGCCTTGTCGTCGCCGGTGGCCTTGAAGCGCCCGAAGACGGTGGCGTCGGCGCGCACGCCCTTCGCACCGACGGTACGGCGGAACGACGAGACATCGCGTTTGCGGCTGGAGGCGTCGTCGATGCTCAGGCTGAGCGAGGTGGCGCACTGCGCGTCGGAAAGTGTGGTGACCTTGCCGTCGGTGGCGGCGACGCCCCTCACCGTGACCGTGGTGCCGACGTAGCGCTGGGCCGTGCCGACCACGCTGCAGATCGAATCCGGTGCCGGCTCGTCGCCACGCGCCGAGGCGCCGGCCGAAGCCAGCACGAGGATGGCGACTCCCGTCGCCCGTACGAAAGTGACCGCGTTCATAGGTAATCCCCC
>Ga0102588_1000511_pt1 | contig 41047 bp, 46 predicted proteins | sample AraplaMF_Col_mMS_FD_76854 | JGI IMG/M metagenome (GOLD analysis project Ga0102588, IMG submission 76854) | Arabidopsis root microbial communities from the University of North Carolina, USA - plate scrape MF_Col_mMS (SPADES assembly) (version 2) | ecosystem: Host-associated > Plants > Roots >...
TGGCAACGGCGCTCTTGGTCTCGTTCACCTTGAGGCGAAGTCGGCCATAAAGCCGCCGCAGCAGAGCCATCACCCGTTCGCCCGCCCGCTGTGACCGCACGTAGACGTTACAGTCGTCGGCATAGCGGCAGAAGGCATGGCCCCGCCGTTCAAGCTCCTTGTCCACCTCATCCAGCAGCAGGTTGGCCAGTAGCGGCGACAGCGGCCCGCCCTGCGGCGTGCCTCTGGTCCGCTTGATGGTCGCATCCCCATCGACGATCTCGGCGTTCAAGTAAGCCCGAACCAGACGGATGACGCCGGGATCGGGGATTTTCTTGCGCAGACGGTCGATCAGGATGTCATGGTCAACCCGGTCGAAGAACTTCTCCAGATCCACGTCCACAACGATCCGCCGTCCGGACTGCACGAACGATTGCGCCGCCAGGACGGCATCGTGCGCACTCCTTCCCGGACGGAAGCCGTAGCTGTGCTGGCTGAAGGTCGGATCAAGGATTGGCTGAAGGACTTGCAGGAGCGCCTGTTGGATCAGGCGGTCCAGCACCGTGGGGATGCCAAGCTCGCGCTCGCCGCCCCCTGGCTTCGGGATCATCACGCGACGCACCGGCTGTGGCCGATACGTCCCCTCCCGCAGGCTGTCGCGGATGGCAGGCCAAGAGATGCGCAGCGTCGCAGCCGTCTGGTCGATATCCAGACCGTCCACGCCCGCCGCGCCTTTGTTGGCCCGCACCTGCTTCCACGCCCGCAGAAGGTTCTCTCGCCGCAGGGCCACCTCAAGCAGCCCTGCGCCCGTGTCGTTCCCGATCCGCGGCGGGGGCTCGGCTTCGTCGAGACCAGAGCCCGGACGGGCTTCACCCGCTTGCCTCTCCGATCTCCCGGGCTGTCCCGGCATCTGACGCATGGCCTTGCTCATCCTTGGAGGAACTTCACTCTCTCTCGTTCGGCCCTTCGTTCGCGCCTGTGCGTTCCCTACTACGGCCTCGGCTGACTTCTCGCTCCGGCTCGACACCGTCGCCCTTTCAGGCGCAAGACGAGATCTCCCCAGGTAAGAACGCACTCCTTCACTGCACGACCGCCGGATTTACGCCACCGCCCCTTGGTCACAAGAGCTTCGCGGTCGTTTGCCCGCTCGCCCTGGTTGGCACCGCCTCATATCCGGTTCTTGTTCATCGGCCCGCAGTTTCGATCCACGCTTCCTCCCCACGGTCGGTCGCCCTTCCGCAGTTGCGCTTCTCTTCGTTCGCCGTGACCAGCTTACGGTGGGACTTCCACCCACAAGAATGCGCCCATGCTGGGCGCACAAACACAAAAGCCGGGCTTCCGCCCGGCTCTACAGGATCAAATCCTTGGCAACGATCAGCCGCGGCCGCGCTTGCGACGCTGGCCGAGCCCCATTTCCTTTGCGAGGCGCGAGCGCGCTTCGGCATAGGCCGGCGCTACCATCGGGTAGTCGACGGGGAGCTCCCATTTCTCGCGGTATTCTTCCGGCGAGAGATTGTGGTGGGTCATCAGGTGACGCTTGAGCGACTTGAAGTTGCCGCCGCACTCCAGGCATGTGATCTGTTCATCCTGAACGGATTTACGCACCGATACAGCCGGCTTCTGCTTCTCGACAACCGCCGTTGCAGCTTGCGGCGTCGACGTATTGCTAAGTGCCGAATGCACGTCAGAAATCAGGTTAGCGAGATCGCCAACCGGGACCACGTGGTTGCTGACATAGGCGGCAACAATATCTGCGGTGAGCTCGACCAGCAACTCCGGCCCGCTACCGGCTGCAGTATCCGTCATAATACGTTTCTCCTGTTTCAATGCTCCAAAGGTCTAAGCCTCGTCAGCCAAGACCGTCATCGTAGAGCCAACAGCAAAAAACCCAGGCTACGGCAACCTGTTTCGAAAAACTGAAATCCACCCCTAGATTCCTGAGGCCGAAACCCGTTCTTATACTGCCCGATTTCGAATTAGTACGCTACCACGCAGCCTTCTTCCTCAATTAAACACTGAAATCCAAAGCCAACGAGGAAATAAGCAACGTGATTCTAATTCAATATCAGAACTCTACTTGATCACCAATTATCACCGTTTTACGAAAACGCCAATTATTATTTCATATATATCTACCGAAAAATGTCTATTTCGCAAGAATTGCCTGCCACAAACCCAAACATTAACCATTAAGAAATCTGCAAAAGGGTGCAAAAATCAACTTAAAATACTGAATCGGAAGCGCTCTCATCTTTTGGCGAGGTCATCGCGCACCGATTGGGGGCCGAGGCGGTATCCAGACTGGTGCGCGGCCTTGGCAAGGAGGTGCGCCGCGACCGGCGCCGTCAGCAGGAAGAAGACGAAACCGGCGAGCGCCCGCGCAAAGACCGAAACCTCGCCCGCGGCGACACCGGCGGCGAAAAGGAGCATGCCGGAACCGACCGTTCCAGCCTTGGAAGCGGCGTGCATGCGCGTGTAGAGATCCGGCAACCGCACGACGCCGAGTGCGGCAACGAGCGCAAACAACGAACCGGCCAGCAAAAGGAAAGCGACAACGAGCGCTATCGCATAGTCCATCATTTCTTGCCCCTCCTGCCATTCTTGTCGCTGCGTTTGGCCGCGACTTTGGGCTTTTTCGGGGCACGCGCCTTTTTTTCGCTGTGCCGTTCCGCGACAGGAGCGCGCGACATCACGAAACGCGCGAAGGCGACCGTTGCCAGAAAGGCGACGAGTCCCAGCGAAATGGCGATGTCGATATAGAGGCTGAAGCCCGTCTTGACCGCCAATACGGCGATGAAGCCGATTGCCGTGCCTGACAGTGTATCGAGCGCCAGGATCCTGTCGGGCAGCGTCGGCCCGACGAGGACCCGCCATCCCGCCAGGAGAAAGGCAACCCCGAGGATGACCAGGGCAACCGCGGCGGCCGTGGACATGATGGCAAACGGGGAGATCATCGAAATGCCTCCATGATCCGGCGCTCGAAACCGTTGGCGATATCGCGCTTGGTCGCCTCGGGATCGGCGCAATCCAGCGCATGCACGTAAAGCGTCTTGCGATCGTCGGAGACATCGACCGACAGCGTGCCCGGCGTCAGGGTGATCATGTTGGCTAGAAGCGTGATCTCGAAATCGCGGTCGACGGTCAGCGGAAAGGCGAAGATGCCGGGTTGTAGCCGCATGTTGGGCGTCAGTACCGTGACGGCGACCTTCCAGGCCGAGATCGCCAACTCCTTGAGAAACAGAAGGGCAAGCCGCACGATCGCGAAGGACCGGCGAAGATATCCCCGGCTGCCATAGGGTTCGCGGATGATGGACAGGCACAGGGCGCCGATCGCAATGCCGAAGAGGAGGTTGTGCGGCGACGCGCTGCCGGTAACGGTCGCCCAGGCAATGGCGAGCAGCACGTTCAGCAGCAGGGCGATCATGGCATCCCTCCATCCGGGAAGACCGACTGCAGATAAGCTGTCGGATCGATGAGGCCGGTCGCCGCAGCCTGCGCCATGTCCAGCAGCTGTTCGGGCAGGATGCCGAAAGCAACGACAATAGCTGTCAGGATGAAAAGCGGCAGCCCCGCCTGCCAGCTGATTGACACTGCCGCCTGCGGTGCCGTTGCCGGTCGCCAGTAGGCGAGCAGGAAGACGCGTCCGAATACGACCGTCAGCAGGAAGCCGCCGATCAGGATCGCGGCGGCCAGCCACCAGGCGCCGACGTCGATCGATGCTCTGACCAAAATCACCTTCGGCCAGAAGCCGGAAAAGGGCGGCAACCCACACGCGGCGACGAAGAGGATGAAAGAGAACGCGGCAAAACCGCCGCTCTTGCGATAGAGGCCGCCGAGCGCGGTCAGCGAGAAACCGCCGGCAAGGGCGGCAGCCTGCCCGGCGAGAAGATAGAGCGCCGTCATCAGCACCATCGAATGCAGCGCGTAGAAGATCGCGCCGGACAGGCCGCCGGGCGTGCCTAGCGCTATGCCGACCAGCATGTTGCCGATGCCCGAGATCACGACATAGCCGAGGAGCTTGCGGATATCGTCCTGCGCCAGCGCCCCAAGCGCGCCGACGACGATGGTCGCTGCCCCCACCGCCGCAATCAGAAGGCTCAATTGTTCGCGCTCGATCGGCAGCAGCATGACCATGACGCGAATGAGGGCGTAGACGCCGACCTTGGTCAGCAGACCGGCAAACAGTGCCGATACGACGATGCGCGGCGTATGATAGGAGGCCGGCAGCCAGAAATTGACAGGAAAGGCAGCGGCCTTCATGGCAAAGGCCAGCAGCAAGAGGGCCGACAGGGTCATCAGCGGCGCGGTGTCGCGCACACTCTCCACCTTGCCAGCGATATCGGCCATGTTGAGCGTGCCGAAGACAGCGTAGACGATGCCGACCGAGATCAGGAACAGCGTCGTGCCGATCAGGTTCAGCACCGCATATTTCATGGCCCCGTCGATCTGCCCGCGCTCGGAGCCGAGGATCAACATCCCGAAGGACGAAATGAGAAGCACCTCGAACCAGACATAGAGGTTGAAGACGTCGCCTGTCAGGAACGCGCCGGAAACGCCTGCCATCAGAAGCAAAAGGAAGGGAAAGAAACCGTATCGGCGGCCGCTTTCGGTGACGTCCTTCAGTGCGAAGAGGCCGCCGGCAAGCGCGGCGATGGCGGCGGCCAGGGCCATCAGAGCGCCGAAGAGATCGACGGTGAAGGCGATCCCGAACGGCGGAAGCCAACGCCCCATGACCATGGTCAGCGGACCATCCGCGACGACCTTTGCCAATAGCGCGGCATCCAGCAACACCAGACCAGCGAGGCCCGGAATGGCGACCTGCGCCTGCAGCCGCAGCGAACCGCGCATCATCAGCAGCGCGGCGCCGAGTGTAATACAGAGCGCCACGGGTGCAATGACGAGCCAGTTGGCGAGCGGCACAGGTGCCGTGACCATCGCAGCCGAGAGATCGGTGATCGTGCTTACCGGAGCCGCCATCTAGTACCCCATCGGCGGCAGCGGTGGATCGACGGGTTCGGCGACACGCATTTCGTCGGTGTTGTCGGTGCCGATGTCCTGATAGGCGCGATAGGTCAGCACCAGCAGGAAGGCGAGGAAGGAAAACGAAATGACGATCGCCGTCAGGATCAGCGCCTGCGGCAGCGGATTGGCGGCGCCGTTAGGGAGCGTATCGAGGTTTGCCGCGATGATCGGCGGCACCTCGCGCGTCAAACGTCCTGCGGTAAACAGCAACAGGTTCACCGCGTTGCCGAGGACGGCGATCCCGAGCATGATCCGGATCGAGAATTTCGACAGCATCAGATAGATCGCGGCGGCGAAGAACAGGCCGACGAGGATCGCAAACAGCGGCTCCATCACTCGATCTCCCTTTCCTCAAGCGCCAGCGCGATCGAGGTGATGGCACCGACGACCACCAGGTAGACCCCGATATCGAAGAGCATGACGGTCGAGAGCGGCACCTCGACACCGGCTATCTCTGGATAGATCCACAGCCCGGTCATGAACGGCACGGCAAAGACGACCGACAGCAGACCGGCGGAGCAGGACATCAACAGTCCGGCCCCTGATATCGCCAGGGGATGGAAGACGATGGCGCGGCGCACGGCGCCGACGCCGCGGGCAATGCCGAAGATCGCCAGCGCCGAGGCGGCAATCAACCCGCCGATGAAGCCGCCGCCCGGCTCGTTGTGGCCGCGCAGGAGCACAAAGACGGAAAAGAGCAGCATCAGAGCCGTCAACACCGGCGTGATCGTGCGGAAGATCAGCGTGTTCATGGGCGCTCGACTCCTAGACCCTCGGGCGCGTCAGGATCGTTTTCGGCAAGCTTGCGCTCAGTCTGCGCGCGGATGCGAATGAGGGCGAGGATCGCAAGGCCGGTGATGGCGACGACCGCGATCTCGCCTAGCGTATCGGTGCCGCGGAAATCGACGATGATGACGTTCACGACGTTGGCGCCGTGCGCGATGGTCTTTGAGTAAGTGTTGAAGAACTCCGTCAGCGCATTGTTGAACGGCCCCTGCGTGGCTTTCATCAGAAGCAGCGCGAAGCCACAGCCGCAGGCGATCGCGATACAGCCGTCGAACATCTTCTGGCCGAGCGGCCGCCGATCGGTCGGCGACAATTGAAGGCGGGTCATGACAAGCGCCAGGATCACGACCGATAGGGTCTCCACCATGAACTGCGTGAAGGACAGGTCGGGCGCGCCGAACAGAAGGAAGATGATGGCGACGGAGAAACCCTGGATGCCAAGCGAGACGATCGCCGTCAGCCGGTCGCGCGCAATGACAACGCTGAACAGGCCAAGAACGGCGAGCAGGAAGATGGCCCATTCGTGGATCTGCACCTGCCGTGGCCAGACAGGCAGCGTCGGCATTTCGCCATAGAGCCAGAGGGGAACGAGCAGGATTGCGGCAAGGCAGAGGAAGGTGCAGGTGATGTAGAGTTCAAGTCGCCCCGGCTGGACGAACCGCGTTACGCGCATCGATAATCTAATCAGACCCACGATGAAGTAATCGAAGCCACGATCCGGTCCCGGTCCTAGCTTGCGCAGTACCGTCGCCATGGCCAGACGCGCCTGGTCTATCCGCCAATAAGCGAGCGTGCCTAGCGCAATCGTAAGAGCGGACAGAAGCAGCGGCAGGCCGACATGCGGGATAAGGGAAATCTCGAGCACGCTCGCCGATCCACGGATGGCGGATGCCGTTGGAGACGAGATGTAATGGTGCGCCGTTGCGGAGAACACCGCAGTCATCAGGCCCAATAGCGCCAGCAAGACAGGACCGACCCACAGCAACGGCGGTGCCTCATGCGGGTGCTTGGGCGTTGCAAGAACCGGTCCGAGAAACGGCTTTAGCGCCACAGCGAAGCCGACCGCGAACATCAGCGCATTACCTCCGACCGCAACCAGCGTAAAGACAATCGATCGCGGGTCCGCATGTGCCAGCGCGGCGTAAATCTCTTCCTTGGCGAGGAAGCCGAAGAACGGCGGCAGACCGCCCATGGAAATAGCCGCGGCGAGTGCTGCCGCAAAGGTCAGCGGCATCGCCGCTTTCAAGCCGCGCAGTCTGGTGATGTCGCGCGTGCCGGTCTCATGGTCGATGATGCCAGCAACCATGAACAGCGCACCCTTGAAGAGCGAATGCGCCATGAGGTAGAGCGCCGCGGCCTCGATGGCATAGGGCGCGCCGAAGCCGGTCAACAGCACGAGAAGGCCAAGCGAGGAAACGGTCGTATAGGCGAGTTGCAGCTTGAGATCGGTCTGGCGGATCGCAAGCAGCGTGCCGACGACCAGCGTCACGCCGCCGAAGAGCGGCAGCAAGGTCTCCCAGGCCGGTGTCCCGCCCATGACGGGATTGAGGCGCATCAGGAGATAGACGCCCGCCTTCACCATCGTTGCCGAATGCAGGTAGGCCGAGACCGGCGTCGGCGCCTCCATCGCGTTCGGCAGCCAGAAGTGAAACGGAAACTGCGCCGATTTGGTAAAGGCGCCACAGAGGATGAGGATCAGGATCGCCAGATAATATGGATTGCCACGCAGCAGATCGCCGGATTGCAGCAGCGTCGACAAATCAGTCGCGTTTGTCGTGCTCCAGATCAGGAGCAGGCCCGCCAGCAGCAGCAGGCCGCCACCGCCGGTAACGACGAGCGCCTGCAGGGCGGCGCGACGCGCTGCCTCGCGCTCGTGGTCGAACCCGATCAAGAGGAAGGAGGTAGTCGACGTCAGTTCCCAGAAGATGAATAGCATCAGCAGGCTGTCCGAGACGACGAGGCCGAGCATGGCGCCCATGAACAGGAAGATAAAGGAGAAGAAGCGCCCCTGATCCGGATGCCCCTTCAGGTATCCGCCCGAATAGAGGACGATCAGCGTGCCGATCCCGGTAATCAGCAGCGCGAAGGTCAGCGAAAGACCATCGAGCAGCCAGGAAAAGCGGAGGTCGAAGCTCGGCACCCAGGCATAGCCGCCTGTTATCACCTCGCCGCCCGCTATGACCGGCAGCAGGCTGGCGAAGTGCGCAAAGGCCAAAAGCGGCGCAAGCGCCAAGAGCCAAGCGGCGTTCGCCCCAAGGACGCGAACGAGAAAGGGAGCGAGAACGGCGCCGAGAAGTGGCAGCCACAAGGCCGCAAATGTCAAAGCCGTGACACCGGCCATGTGCCCTCCTCTGCTGGCAGTGCTTCGTGGAGCCGGCGAAAGCCGGAAGTCCGTCAGGTTTACGAGAACAGGAGCGCGGTCACAAGTCTTGTTCGACCGGGAGCAACCGGCAGCGGCAGGATACTCACAGGGAACGGATCATCTCGGGTCGGTCAGCCCCTTGCAGTATCTTCGAAGCGTCTATTGAAGCGATAGTCACAGACTCTGTCCAGGGCGCCTCAAACCTCCGGGGCGATCGGCTTATCGACGAAATATCAACGGCATCGCCGTTTTCGCCGGAACGGGATGACGCTTTGACGAGCTCGGCATCCCTTGATCCATGCGACCTTTCGCACCACATTGCTGTCGAAAATCAAAGCCGCCCCCCGGCGCGAAAGGAACAAGCCATGGCCGATACGACAATCGCCAAAGTTCGCAAGACCGACGCGGAGTGGAAGGAACAGCTGACTCCCGAGCAATACCGGATCACCCGCCAGCATGGCACCGAGCGTGCCTTTACCGGCCCCTATTGGGATTCGTTCGAAACCGGGCTCTATCGTTGCGTCGGCTGCAATGCACCGCTGTTCCGCTCAGACACGAAGTTTGATGCCGGTTGCGGATGGCCGAGCTATTTCGAAGCTGTCTCACCCGACGCGGTGACCGAACTCCGCGATACGACCTACGGCATGGTCCGCACTGAGATCCGCTGCGGCACTTGCGATGCCCATCTGGGGCATGTCTTCCCCGATGGTCCGCCGCCGACCGGCCTGCGCTACTGCATCAACGGCCACGCGATGGTGTTCGAGCCGGAGAAATAAAAGCTCGCGTCCGAGCTGCTTAGAAGCGTTCGACGACCGCCTGGACGCTTTCATCCAGCGACAAGCGGGACGTATCCAATATCGCGCATTTCTTTGCCACGGCCTCGCGGCGGAGGAAGGATGCCCAGATCATCATTTCGGTGTTGGCAAGCTCTGGCTGCCGGCGTTCGACCGCCAGGCGATGCGTTCGTGTTTCGTCATCGCAGTCGGCCAGCAGCGGCAAATAGGCAATGCCTGTTGCTGTTGCCGCTTCTTCTAGAAATGCAAGGCGCATCTGGCCTTCGAGCAACTGATTTCGGCCGGAGTGCTGTGCCTCCGCGAGGCTCTCCAACCACTTGAAGGTCATGGCCCGCTGCCATCCGGCTGGCGAGCCGTAGTCCGCCGCCATCCGCGAAAGCGGGGGAACGCCGATGTCATCGAAATGGTAGACGTCGATTTCACCAGCGAACCGAGCGGCGATCGCCTTGGAAATCGCCGTCTTGCCCGATCCGGAAGCGCCAGTGAGAACGATGAGGCTCACTTCGTGACCCTAAGCTCCATGCAAGTCAGATCGAGCCAGCGGCCGAACTTCGTGCCGACCTCCGAGAAGGTGCCGGCAACGCGGAAGCCAAGCTTTTCGTGCAGTTTGATGGACGCAGCGTTTGCCGCCTCGATGCCGGCGATCATCACGTGGATGTTGGCCTCGGCGGCACGCTCGATCAGCGCCCGCATCAGCAATTCGCCGATCCCCGCGCCGCGGCAATCCTTGTCGACATAGACTGAGTGTTCGACCGTGTGGCGGTAGCCGTCGAAGGCTCGCCAGTCACCATAGGAGGCATAGCCTGTGACCTTGCCATCCTTCTCCGCAACGATGACCGGGAAGCCCTTTGCCTTGCGGGCCTTGAACCACTCGATGCGGTTGTCGAGATCAACCAGCGTTTCGTTCCAGATGGCAGTCGTATGCTCGACAGCGTGATTATAAATATCGCGGATTGCCGGGAGGTCGGCTTCGGTGGCATCGCGCACGAGAACGGCGTGGTTCATATCAAGTCCAGTTTCAGTTCGGTTCCGGCAAGCGGCATACGCCCGGCATTCAGCGTTGTAAACCAACGAAATGACGGGACGAAAGCGATCATTCGCGATAGCAGAGAATTGATCGAAATGGACACGCAGGCCGGCTGATCAGACCCCGGAGCCTGCCATGCTGAAGCAGGTGAGCACCGCCGAGTAGTGCACGGCCGCCGCGGCGACCACGAAGCCGTGCCAGATGGCGTTCTGGAAGCGCAGCTTCTCCCAGACGTGGAAGATGACACCGAGGGAATAGATGATCCCGCCGATGAGGATCAGGAGCATCGATACAAAGGGGATGCGCTCCGCCACCGGCCCGGCCACGAAGATGCCGCTCCACCCCATGCCGAGGTAGAGAAGGATCGCAACCTTGTCGAAGCGGCCTGGAAGGGCGCACTTCATCAAGATGCCGAGCCCCGCGATCGCCCAGATGCCCATGAGCACCCCGAACAGCAGCGGACTGTCGGCGCCACGCTCCAGGAAGGGTGTGTAGGTGGCGGCGATCAAGATGAAAATCGAGGAATGATCGAGCCGGCGAAGGAACCACTTCGTCCGCGAAACCGGCCAGGCGTTATAGGAGAAGGAGATGCCGATCGTCAGCACGAGGCCTACGCTGTAGATCCATGCCGCCGCGAGTTCGCCATCGGAACTCCACAGAGTGGCGTAAAAGATCAGAACGGTCGCGCCGATGAGCGCGAAAGCAAGCCCAATGCCATGGACGACCCCATCGGCGATCAGCTCATATTTGTCGTAAGCCCAGCGGATGCCGTTGAACTCTGTCATGCCGGGAAACCCCTCACCTTTCCAACCGATCGTCGCACCGAAACGGTGTGCAGGCAACACAACAGCGATGGCACGCCGTTACATCTTCGTGAGCCTTGGACGCTCTGGCTTCGGCGTGGAGATACACAGGTGGAAGGCAGAAGGGTAGCCTGAAAATGGGCCACCCTTGATGACATGCCACCTTAATGACTTAGAGCCTTTCAGCTCATGCAGTCTTCGCAGAGCGGGGCATAGGGTACGGCGCCGAGACGCTTCTTCGAAATCGGCTCGCCGCAGCGGACGCAGGTGCCATACGTGCCTTTCGTGATCCGATCGAGGGCTGCGTCGATGGCGCGCAGCTCTTCCTGGCCGGCCTGGCCAAGCCCCTCCAGCACTTCGTCGTTCTCGCTTTCGATCGCGCGGTCGTCGCTGTCCTGCTCCTTGGTGCGCCCGAGATCAACGTCGATGCGACTCAGCCGCGATAGAAGCTCGCGCTGGCGGTTGCGTAGGATCTGCTCGTAGGTCTGCGTGTCGGTCATGGATATTCCTCCATCGGTCTTTTGCCGTTGTTCTTCTCAGCGCTGCCTATCGACCAGCACCGAGCATTTGGCATGCCTGACGACGCGGTCGGCGGTGGCACCGATGAAGTAGTTGCTGAAGTCGGGAATGTGCGAGGCGACGATGATCAGATCCGCATCATGCGCTTCGGCGGCAGCGAGGATACTGTGGGCGGGGCGGCCGTGACCGATCTCGATCATTGCCGGTATGCCGCTCGTGCGGATCAGCATGCCGAGTTTCTGTTCGGCATCGTCCATCGCGTTTTGCCGCAGCTCGGGCGGCAGATCGATCGCGACATAGGTGGGAACGTCCTCGACAACGTTGAGCAAAATGATCTCGCCACCTTTTTCAAGGAGCGTGGATGCCTTGCGGAGCGCCTTTTCGCCCCTGTCCAACCCGCCTATTTCTATCGGAACGATGATTCTCTTGTACATTCAGGCCCTCCAGCGCTGCCGTTTCTTACGGCCACATCCTCTCAAGAGATAAATAAGGCGCTTTGATCAAGATCAAGATCAGGATGGATTTTTGTCAACAAGCATCGAACGCTGAATCGTCAAAATCGGATCTTCTGTGAACAATCAGAATGCGCCATATAGGGATCAAGTACAGCGACCAAGGGAACCTCTGAGGCACATGAACCGGCGCAAATTCCTTGGTATTGCTACGGGCGGCGCTTTCGCCGCTACCGCCGGTATGCCTCCCCCATCCAAGGCAGGAGATACGCCCATGACCACTGAAACGTCCTACGCCCTGACGCGTCCTGCCTATGTCGATCAGTCGCATCTCGTCGTCACCGACCTGCCGCTGGTTTCCAATTTCTATCAATCGATGCTTGGCCTTAATGTCATCGAGAAAAGCGCGAGCGGCGAAATCCTCGGTGTCGACGGCACGCCGCTTCTGACGCTGACGACAGGCAAGGATGTGCGTGTCGCACCGCGCAACGCAGCCGGCCTTTTCCATACGGCCTTCCTGATGCCCAGCCGCACCGAGCTCGCCCGCTGGCTGCGCCACGCGGCGCACAACAATGTCGTCCTGGACGGCGCATCCGATCACCTCGTCAGCGAGGCCATCTATCTCTCCGATCCGGAAGGCAACGGCATCGAGATTTATGCCGACCGTTCCCACGACCAATGGAAATTCCAGCCGGACGGTCAGGTGGAAATGGCGACGCTTCGCCTCGATCTGCAATCGCTCTACAACAGCGCACCCAATGATGCCTGGAACGGAATGGCCGACGGAACGGCAATCGGCCACATCCACCTGCAGGTCGGCAACATTCCGGAAGCAGACACCTTCTACCGCGATATTCTTGGCCTGAAGCTGATGGCGCGCTATCCCGGCGCCAGCTTCTTTGCGACCGGCGACTACCATCACCATGTCGCCGCCAACATCTGGAACAGCCGCGGCGCCGGCACCCGCGCCGAGGGCATGACGGGCCTTTCCGATTACACGCTACGCTTCAACGACAAGGAAGCGCTCAAAAAAGCTGTCACCAAGCTCGACGAACTGGAGATCAAGAGTGAAACGCGCAATGGCGGTGTCTTCCTGCATGATCCCTGGGGCATCGGCCTGACCCTGTCTGCCTGACCTTAGGAACCTGAAGGGGTTCCGCGCGTTTCCGTCGCGAAGCAACTGGGCTTCCGGGGATCGTCTATCGATGGGAATTGCCAACGGCATCCGCAAGCAGGCCAGCAAAATGACAGTGGGCACGACTCCCGTCAGCGCCTGGGCAGAAAAACTGACCCAGGATACGGAGGAGATGCCACAAGCGCCGATGCGTCGCCTGGAGAAGGACGGGCTTGATGTCAGCATGGCCTGGGCCGTCATCGGTATCTTTGGAGTGCTTGCACTATCGGCCATCTACATGATGTCGTTGATCCTCATTCCGGTGACGCTCGCCGTCGTCGTCGGCATGATCCTTGGGCTGCTGGCGGAAAAGCTCAGCAAGCTCGGCGTGCCGCGCATCACAAATGCGGTCATCCTGTCTACTGCGGTTGCGCTTGTGATCGCGCTTCTCGCCAATTCGCTTGCCGGACCGGTGACAAGGCTCGTCAACGAGGGCCCGGCCTTCGTCGAGAAGACCTTCAACCGCCTCATGCCCTATCTCGAGCGCATCAAGTGGCTGCACATTACGCCGGAGACTTTCCAGACCGGGCCAATGTCGAGTGAGAAGCTTCTGGAGAACACTGGCAACGTCGTGCATCTCGTCAGCACCAACCTCACCCCTGCCCTCGTGCAGGCGTTGATCTTCTTCGCCGCGTTGCTGCTTTTCCTTGCCGGACGGGTGACGTTGCGCAAATCCATCATTATGGTGTTCCGGTCGCGCTCGCAGCGGCTTGCCGCCATCCGCGTGATCAACGGCGTGGAACAGGTTCTCGGATTTTATTTTGCGACGGCGTCGCTGATCTACGTCTGCCTTGGCCTCGTGATGATGGTGATCGCCTATGTAGGCGGCCTGTCGGCGCCGGTGCTCTGGGGCTTCTTCGCGTTCCTGTCGAGCTTCATCCCCTATCTCGGCATTACGATGATGACGCTGGCGGTCGCCATCGCGGGGATCATCACGCATGACGGCATCGTGGTGGGCCTTATGCCAGCGGCGGCATTCTTCATCGTCCACCTCGTCATGGAAAACCTGATCTTCCCGGCGGTCATGGGAAAGCGCCTGGAAATCAATCCCTTCGTGGTGTTTCTGGCGATCTTGTTCTGGACTTGGATGTGGGGCGCAGTTGGTGCTATGCTGGCACTACCACTATCGCTGATTGTCATGACCATCGTCGATGAACTTTTCATCGAAGAGAGACTGCAACCGCAATTGCCGAAATAATTGAGGTAAGAAGCGTCAGATGGCAGAAATCGATCTTGCAGATTCCAGCCAGAACCGGCTGAAGAGCGGCACCTCCCCTTGGAGCCACGCAGGAACAAAGCCCAATTACCAGCCACTTCAGGACAATCTCAAAGTCGACGCCATGGTGATCGGCGGCGGGATTACCGGCGCGCTGATGGGCCAGCACCTCGCGGAACGAGGTCTTTCCGTGGTCATCGTCGACCGCGAGACGCCGGGTCTCGGCAGCACGGCAGTGAGCACCGCCATGCTGCAGTGGGAGATAGACCGAACGCTGAGCGAACTCGAGCGTTTCCATGGCTTCGAACGCGCCGCCGGCATCTACAGGCGGAGCGCAGCCTCGGTCGCCGGTCTCTCCAAGCTGATCGTCGCCCACCGGATCGCCTGCAACCTGCTTCCCCGGCAATCGCTGTTCCTCGCCAATAACCAGGAGGGCGCGGGCGATCTTCGCAGGGAGGTCGAGCTGCGTCGTCGTGCCGGACTGCCAAGCCGGTATCTGGAACATTGCGATCTCTTTACCGAGTTCGAAGTCGACCGCGATGGGGGCATCCTGTCGCGCGGCTCGGCGGAGGCCGATCCGCTGCTCCTGACCTGGGGCCTGCTGGACATTGCCGTGAAGCAAGGCGCGCGCCTGATCAGCGCCTCGGTCACCAAGCTACATAGCGAAGGCGGGCGGGTCAGCGCCGAAACAGACGGTGCGTTCGTCATCGAGGCAAAAACGGCGGTGCTCGCCACCGGCTACGCCATGCCGGGCATCGATATGCCGAAACAGCACCGGATGACATCGAGCTGGGCGCTGGCGACGATACCGCAGGATCCGGCAGCGCTCTGGCGCGATCAGGTGCTGATCTGGGAAGACAGCCACCCCTATCTCTACATGCGCACGACGCCTGATGGGCGGATCATCGCTGGCGGCGAGGATGACGACACCGTCGACCCCGCGGCCCGCGACGCCAAGCTGGCCGAAAAGATCATGACGATCCGGGAGAAGATGAAGCGGCTCTGGTCCAGCGCCGACACCCGCGTCGCGACGGCATGGTGCGGCACGTTCGGGGAGACGTCGGACGGCCTACCGCTGATCGGTCCGGTTCCCTCGATGCCACAAGTCTACGCCGCCTATGGCTATGGCGGCAACGGCATCACCTTCTCCTATCTTGCGACACAGGTTATCGGCGCACTGATCGGCGGAGGGTACCGCGACTGGTTTGATGATTTCGCGCTGGATCGCGACGCGCCCGACGTGCCCCTACCCTCGAACGTGAGTGAGGAAACGCTACAGAGCGCCCTTGGCTAGCTCACTGCGTCGTCCGGTCGTCGCCGGTGTCCTCGACATCCTGCAGCCGGACGAATTCGACACCCTTGGCCATGAGATCGACGATCGCCTTGGCGACGCCCTCGCCGGCGGCGTGGGTCGGCTGGTTGATGTGAGAGATCACGACGTCGCCGTCTTTGGCCGATGCAATGCGCTTTTCCGTGACAGCGGCGCCGAGCAGCGAGCCGCCGTCTCCATTCACCGAGTAACCGGCGATGCGGTACCCCATGTCGCGAATCTGGGCGATGGCGGAGAGGTCGTATTTGGCGGTCGAGCCGCGGAACCAGTGCGGCGGGGCAATACCGGCTGCGAGCATCGCATCGGCACCGCCCTGCACTTCCTGCCGCACGGCCTCGGGCGAGCCCGCGGACGCGATGCCATAGATCGAGACCGGCTTGTCGACGGCTGGAACGTGATTCTGACCGTGGTTCTCGAGTTCGAACAGATCGGGATTCTCAAGGAAGACCTGCAGCGCCTGCGGATTGTGCTTCAGCCAGCGCGCAGTGACGAAAATGGTCGCGGGAATGCGCTCCTGGACCAGCACCGAGAGGATGCGGTCGTCGGCCTGACCCATGCAAGCGTCAAAAGTCAGCGCCACCCGCGCGTGACCCTTGATGCCCGACCGGGCAATGCGCAGATGCGGCTCAACCAGCTTCGGCCCTGCTGCCATCTTGGGGGCCTGCACGACCTTCGAGGGCGCGGTGACGACCGGCGCTTCCTCCGGCGGAGGAGCGGCAGCGGACACAATCGAGGCGGATGCGATCAGCAACGCCGAAACGAGAAGAATACGATTCATGCCAAAGAGAAGCCGTTCTTGGTTCAAGCGCTGCATAATGCACACCGCGTTCAGGCGCCATGTGGTTTGATGCCGCCTGCGGTCGCTGCTGCGATTCGCCGCCGGCTTCAGCGGCAATTCTGATGCCTGAGGACTAAGGCTTCAGAAAGGCAACTCACGGCGCGCGCCGCGATCAATCATAGAGGTAATATTTTTCCCACTTCTCGCGCGGGACCTTTTCACCAATCTTGTATTGCAGATCGCGGACATTGATGTGCTGCGGGCCGGTAATGCAGGTGTAGGAGAGATGATACCAGTCGCCCTTGCTGCGGAAGACCGCGCCTGGCGCCTCCAGCCTGTCGTCGCTCGGAACGGGATCCTTGAACGTGTAGGCGATGACCTTGTCGGGCTTGTAGCCGGTCTCGTCCTTGTTGATTCGGCTCATCGCCTCCGTGTCACAGCTCTGTTCGAGGCGGGTCGCGGGATCAAGCTTTTCGAGTTGCTTCTTGATGGCGGGATCGACTGCGAAGGCTGGAAAAGCAAGGCTAAATGCGGACAGAAGCAACACGAGACGTTTTGGCATTACGGTGGGATTCCTTTGCATTCTCATTCCGGAATCGCCTGTGGAGAACCGTGGTTTTGACGGTCGTACGAGGGGCGAATTCCGGGTGGCATAGCGGACTTTCTTAAACAATGTGGTGACATCAAGGCAACGTGAGCATTCCTTCGGTTTTGCCACAGGGCCGTCTTGGGCGCTTGATCCCAGGCATCCGCCTCTCTATCTCTTGCCCACCTGACATCACGTTTCCGGAGCTTTCCTTGACCGTCTTCAAGAACCTGCCGAACCCACCCGTCGCCGCCAAGAAGCCGATCTCCGATACGCGCCACGGCATCACCCGCACCGACGACTATGCCTGGCTGCGCGCCGACAACTGGCAGGCGATGTTCAAGGATCCCGCGATCCTCGATCCCGCGATCCGCCAACATCTGGAAGCCGAAAACGTCTACATGAACGCGGCCATGGAAGACACAAAGGTGCTGCAGAAGACGCTGTTTTCGGAGATGCGCGGCCGCATCAAGGAAGACGACAGCTCCGTGCCGATGAAGGACGGCGACTACGCCTACGGTACCTTCTTCGTGACCGGCGGCGAACAGCCTCGCTATTTCCGGATTCCGCGTAACGGCGCCGTCAAGGACGAGGCTATCCGCACCGTTCTGCTCGACGGCGACAAGGAGGCCGCGGGCAAGGCCTATTTCAGGCTCGCCGGCCTCGATCACTCGACCGACCACAGCCGTGGCATCTGGGGTTACGACGACAAGGGTTCTGAGTTCTATACGCTGCGCGTGCGCGACCTTGCGACTGGCGAGGACCTGGCCGACGTGATCGGGAACACCGGCGGCGGCGGCGTCTGGGCGCCCGATGGCAAGAGCTTCTTCTATTCTGCTCTCGATGAGAACCACCGCCCGTCGAAGGTGTTCCACCACATTCTTGGCACGCCTCAATCTGAAGACCGGCTGGTTTATGAGGAAAAGGATGCGGGCTTTTTCATGGGCGTCGGCGGTTCGCTGCTCGACGACTTCATCTACATCGACATCCACGATCACGAGACCTCGGAATACCGCCTGCTGTCCACCAAGGACCTGACGGCCGAGCCGAAGCTGGTCGCCGAGCGCGAGGAAGGCATCGAATATTCGATGACGGAAGGCGGCGACGTCTTCTACATCCTGACCAATGACGGCGACGCCAAGGATTTCAAGATCATGGAAGCGCCGGTTGAAAACCCGGGCAAGGCGAACTGGCGCGAGGTCGTGCCGCACAAGCCGGGAACCTTGATCATCAGCCACATGGCCTATGCCCGCCACCTGCTCTGGCTGGAGCGCAAGGACGGCCTGCCGCAGATAATCATCCGTGACCGTCGCACCGGCGAGGAACACGCGATCGCCTTTGCCGAAGAGGCCTATTCGCTCGGGCTGCAGGGGGCCGCGGAATACGACACCGACGTCATCCGTTTCTCCTATTCCTCGATGACGACGCCGTCGCAGCTCTACGACTACAACATGGTGACGCGCGAGCGCACGCTGTTGAAGACCCAGGAGGTGCCCTCGGGCCACAATCCGGACGATTACGTCACCCGCCGCGTGTTCGCGCCCGCGTGGGATGGCGAACAGGTGCCCGTCACCCTGCTCTATCGCAAGGACACGCCGCTCGACGGTTCGGCACCCTGCCTGCTCTACGGCTACGGCGCCTACGGCATCACCATTCCGGCCGGCTTCAACACCAACTGCCTGTCGCTCGCCGATCGCGGCTTCGTCTATGCCATCGCCCATATCCGCGGCGGCAAGGACAAGGGCTTTGCCTGGTACGAAGACGGCAAGATGGAAAAGAAGACCAACACCTTCAAGGACTTCATTGCCGCCGCTGACTATCTGAATCAGGAGAAGTTCACCTCCTATGCCAACATCATCGCCGAGGGCGGCTCGGCCGGTGGCATGCTGATGGGCGCCGTTGCCAACATGGCGCCGGAAAAGTTCGCCGGCCTGATCGCCGCCGTTCCCTTCGTCGACGTGCTGAACACCATGCTCGACGACACGCTACCGCTGACCCCGCCGGAATGGCCGGAATGGGGCAACCCGATCGAGAGCAAGGAAGACTACGAGCAGATCGCCGCCTATTCGCCCTACGACAATGTCGGCGCCAAGGCCTATCCGCCGATCCTGGCGCTCGGCGGCCTCACCGATCCGCGCGTCACCTATTGGGAGCCGGCAAAGTGGGCGGCGCGGCTGCGCGAAAAGACCACCGGCTCGGCACCGATCCTGTTGAAGACCAACATGGATGCCGGCCATGGCGGCGCTTCGGGACGCTTCCAGCGCCTCGAGGAGATCGCCTTCGAATATGCTTTCGCGATCAAGGTCGCGGGCAAGATATAATCGGCTGGAGGAGCCCGTGACGGTCTATGTGGCGCTCCTGAGGGCGATCAATGTCGGCGGCACGGGCAAGCTGCCCATGGCGGAGCTGAAGGCGGTCTGCGAAGAGCTCGGCTTCAGCGACGTGAAGACCTACATCCAGAGCGGCAACGTGCTGTTTCGCGCCGATGCAGCAGAGGTCGAGGTCGAGCAGAAGCTGGACGACGCGCTGGGAAAGCTGCTCGGCAAGAAACCCGGCGTGATGCTGCGCAGCCGCAAGGAGTTGGAAGCGATTGCCGCCAACGCGCCCTTCCCCGATGCCAAGCCCAACTATCTCCTGGTAAGCTTCCTACCGGAAGCGGCGCCTGATGATGCGCTGGACAAGATGGTGGCCCCCGATGGCGAAGAGGCCGTTCTCGCCGGGCGCGAAATCTATGTCCACTTCCCTGTTGGCTCCGGCAAATCGAAGCTCAAGCTGCCGGCCTTGAAACCAGGAACGGCGCGCAATCTCAATACCGTGCGCAAGCTCGCCGAGATGGCGGCTGCCATGGAAGACGACCGCTAGGCCGGATCACTGGCGAACGATCTGCGGCTGAAACAGCAGCTTCACGAAGCTGCGCAGCACGAGAACCTGGTCGGCGAGCCCCTGCGGTTCCTTCAACGCCTTCGACAGGACGATGCCGCCCTCGAGCACCGTCGAAACCATGTCGGCCAGTTGGTCGATCTCGATCGGTTCGCGCGGCGTGTAGACCACCATGATCTCCTCGAACATGCCGCGGAACCGCCGTCGCCAGGCGAGCACCGCCTGCTTGTTGATTTCCTGGATGTCGCGGTCGAACAGGCGTTCATAGTAGCAGACCGTGGCCACGAGGCAGCCCGGATGGCCGTTCGGCAGGTCGGACAGCAGTTCGGCAAGCAGCTTCAGACCGAGCATGAAGGATTGCAGCGGATCTTCGGTCAGTTCGCGGGCGCGGGTGAATATCTCGTCGTAGATTCGTTCGTCGTTTTCGATGTACCGCTCGAGCAGCGCCTTGGCGAGCGCGTTCTTGTCCCGGAAGTGGTAGAAGAAGCCGCTCTTGGTGATGCCGGTCTCGGCGATCAGCTCTTCGATCGAGGTGCCGCCGAAGCCCTTCTGCAGGACGGCAGTTTCGGCCACATCCAGGATGCGGGTTCTGGTCTCCTCGCCCTTGCGCATCAAATTCCCTGTACCGCCGGTACGGTTTTTGCCCGCCAGCTCTGGTCTATATGGAGGCCTTTTGTCATCCGCCCCGCGGAAGCGGCTGAAATCAAAGGCAAACATCATGCGATGCCCAACTATACCGCAAGTCGTCTAGTTTCGCAGCCCGGAAGCGGAGAACTTGTTCGTGAGAATTGCTTGCACATAGAGGGATTGTCATGGCCAAGTACAGACACAGCCTGCCGCAACTCAAGGGCGGCGCATTCGTCACCGACGGCGGCATGGAAACGACCTTCATCTTTCATGACGGGCTGCAGCTGCCGCACTTCGCATCCTTCGTGATGATGGCTTCAGAAGAAGGCCGCGACCGGCTGCGCGCCTACTATCGCCGTTACCTCGACATCGCCCGCAAGCATGGCGCCGGCTTCATTCTCGACAGCCCGACATGGAGGGCGAGCCCCGATTGGGCGGAAAAGCTGGGTTACACGCCGGATGCGCTGCATGACGCAAACGTTCAAAGCATTGCCCTGCTTGCGGGATTGCGCGAGCGGCACGAGGAGCCGGGGCGGCCGATCGTGCTCAGCGGCGCGATGGGGCCACGCGGCGATGGGTACAAGGCCGGCCGGATGAACGCGGCCGAAGCCGAGGATTATCACAGCGTCCAGATCAGCAGCTTTGCCGAGAGCGATGCGGACATGATCTCCGCCGTCACGCTGAACAACATCGACGAGGCAATCGGTATCGCCCGGGCGGCCTCGGGCCGGGATATGCCCTGCGTTATCTCTTCACGGTCGAGACCGACGGCAAGCTGGTGACCGGGCGCAGCATGCAGGAGGTAATCGAGACGACGGATGCGGCGACGGGCGGTTCGGTGGCCTATTACATGATCAATTGCGCGCATCCGACGCATTTTGCCGAGGCGCTGGATCATCGCGCGGGATGGACAAAACGCATTCATGGGCTGCGGGCAAATGCCTCGCGCATGAGCCATGCCGAACTGGACGACAGCGAAACGCTGGATGCCGGCGATCCGGTCGATCTCGGGCAGCGGTACAGGGAGCTGATGCAGAGAATGCCGCAAATCAGGATCGTCGGCGGCTGCTGCGGCACCGATCACCGGCATGTTGCCGCGATCTGCGAGGCTTGCCTGCCGGCGCTTCCGAGTGCCGCGTGACGGTCAGTTCTCTGCCGCGTCGTTGCCGGCGTTATGACCGCTGATGTCGGCGCCGGCGCTGCGCGAAAAGCGCAGGTTCCAGAAGGTCGCCGTGATCGAGATCGCGGTGACGAAAAGGAAGGCGGCGGAGAAATCGTGGAGCTCCGGCGTCTCGCTGCCGTTGACCGTCATCGACGTGTGGAGCGCCAGCGCGCCGACGCAGATGCCGAGCGACAGCATCAGCTGCTGGAACGTCGTGTAGAAGCTGGTGGCCGAGCTCATGCGATCGCGGTCGATCTCATCGTAGGCCACCGTGTTGTAGGCCGTGAACTGGAACGACATGAAGAAGCCGCACATGACGAGGATCGCGAAGATCAGCCCCAGCGGCCAGTCGGGCCGGAAGGCGGCGCAGAGGGCATAGCCGCAGGTGGCAATGATGCCGTTCGCGACCAGGCTGCTGCGGAAGCCGAAACGGCGCAGTACGCTGGGTGCGACGGCCTTCATCGCCATCGAGCCGAGGGCCGCTGCGGTGACGAGCTGGCCGGCCTTGGCCGCCGACAGTCCGAAACCGAGCTGGAAATAGAGCGGCAGCAGGAAGGGCTGCGCGCCCTGCGTGATACGGGTCAGCGAACCGGCAATGACCGACGTGCCGAAGCTCGACACCTTCATCAGCGAAAAGTCCATGATCGGCGCCGGGTGGCGGCGGGCGTGCTTGAGATAGGCTACGCCGAAGAGCAGACCGACCGCGATGAGGAACAGCGAGAACGCACCCTCGCCCGGACGGCTCGAGCTTTCAAAACCGAACAACAGCGAGCCGAGCGCAATACCGGAGAGAATGAAACCAACCGTATCGAACGGGCGCTTCGCCTCGCCCTTGAAGTCCTCGATGAAGATCGAGACCAGGGTGAAGCCGATGATGCCGATCGGCACGTTGATGTAGAAGATCCAGCGCCAGTCGAGATAGGTGACGATCAGGCCGCCAACCGGAGGGCCGAGGATCGGGCCGATCAGCGCCGGCACCAGCAGCCACGACATGGCGTTGACCATGTCCTTGCGGGAGACGCTGCGGAGCAGCACGAGGCGCCCGACCGGCAGCATCATCGCGCCGCCAAGGCCCTGCAGCAGTCGCGCCAGCACGAGACAGAGGAGATTGGGCGACAGCGCGCAGAAGATGGAGCCTGTCACGAAAACGGCGATCGCCGAGCGGAAAACGGTGCGCGAGCCGAAGCGATCGGCAATCAGGCCGCTTGCCGGAATGAAAATCGCCAGGCTGAGAAGGTAGGAAGTCAGCGCGATGCTCATCGACGGGGCGCTGACGCCGAAATCGCGTGCCATGGTCGGCAGCGCCGTCGCCAGAACGGTGGCGTCGAGCTGCTCCATAAACATGGCGCTCGCCACGATCATCGCTATCACGCGGAAATTGGGCTTGGCGCGCCCGACGGCAGCCGCCTGATAGATCTGATCCGACATCGTCAGGGATCACTCGCAATGGCGTGGCCGGCGCGGAAGCGATGGCCGCGGTATGGTATGGCGTGATGCCAAAAGGGGATTAGAGATCCTTGTATACGCCCGCAAATGTGGCGTCGTTATGCTTATATGGAAAGGCAGCCGTGCCATCCGGGAATGGCTGGGCTACTGGAGCGCCGCACGACCAGCCGCAAGCTCGGAGCAAGGGCTCCCGGCTTGCGTCATGCGTGCCGGAGCCCTACCTAAAGCATATGACCCTTGCTCAGAATGCATCCCCTTCGCGGCCCTTCGCCTTCGACAACAGCTATGCGCGGTTGCCACAGCAATTCTTTACGCGCCAGGCGCCCTCGCAGGCCGCCGAGCCGTGGCTGATCAAGCTGAACGAACCGCTTGCGGAAGAACTCGGCCTCGATGTCGAGGCGCTGAAGCGCGACGGCGCGGCGATCTTTTCGGGCAACCTCGTGCCTGAAGGCGCCGATCCGCTGGCGATGGCCTATGCAGGGCACCAGTTCGGCTCCTTCGTGCCATTGCTCGGCGACGGGCGGGCGATCCTGCTTGGCGAGGTGATCGACCGAAACGGCCAGCGCTGGGACATCCAGCTGAAGGGTGCGGGCCAGACCGCCTATTCCCGCCGCGGCGATGGCCGTGCCGCGCTCGGCCCGGTGCTTCGGGAATATATCGTCAGCGAAGCAATGTATGCGCTCGGCGTCCCGGCAACCCGCGCGCTGGCCGCCGTTTCGACCGGGCAGCCCGTTTATCGCGAGAACATTCTGCCAGGTGCAGTGTTTACCCGTGTTGCCGCAAGCCACATTCGCGTCGGCACGTTCCAGTTCTTCACCGCGCGGGGCGATACCGACGGCGTTCGGGCGCTGGCCGATTATGTGATCGACCGGCACTATCCGGAACTCAAGGACAGGGACAATCCCTGCCTCGCGCTCTACGAGACCGTCTGCGAGCGGCAGGCGGCCTTGATCGCCAGGTGGCTGCATATCGGCTTCATCCACGGCGTCATGAATACCGACAACATGACCATTTCGGGCGAGACGATCGATTTCGGCCCCTGCGCCTTCATGGACGAATACCATCCCGGCACGGTCTTTTCCTCGATCGACCAGGGCGGCCGCTATGCCTATGCCAATCAGCCCGGCATCGGCCAATGGAACCTGGCACGGCTTGGCGAAACCCTGTTGCCGCTCTTTGATGCGGATGCGGAAAAGGCCGTCGAGCTCGCCAACAGCGTGATCCAGCAATATGGCGAGCGCTTCCAGATCCACTGGCTACGCGGCATGCGCGAGAAAATCGGCCTATCGACCGTCGAAGACGGCGATCTGGACCTTATTCAATCGCTGCTTGCCGCGATGCAGGCAAGCCAGGCCGACCTTACCCTCGCCTTCCGCCGCCTTTCCGACGCCGTCGGTCCAGGAGATGGCGAGGCACTGTTCCTCTCGGCTTTCCGGGAACCGGATGGGGCGCGCGAATGGCTTGCCCGCTGGCGCGACCGCCTGACCCGTGACGAGGGCCGGACCGAGGCCGAGCGCAGAGCGGCCATGCGCTCTGTCAATCCCGCCTTCATTCCGCGCAACCACCGCATCGAGCAGGCGATCAACGCCGCCGTCGAGGATGCCGACTTTTCGCTGTTCGAGGCGTTGCTTGCCGTTCTCGCCAAGCCGTATGACGACCAACCGGACTTTGCGGCGTACATGGAGCCGCCGAAGCCGGAAGAACGTGTGCTGCAGACCTTCTGCGGCACGTGATCGGATGCAAACCTATCCCCTCTGATACCTATGGTCGCAGTTGACGCCCATAGCGACCGCTCTATCTCGCTGATTAGAAGGCATTTTTCGCGCCTGACCGCACCCGGCTAACCTTAGCGGGAGTTCCCAATAATGGTAGTAATCGTCATTACCTCCGTTCTATTCATGCTCCTCGGCCTTGCCCTGGTCGGCGGCGGGCTTTGGCTCATCATCCTTGGCGGCAGCTTCTTTTACCTCTTCGCCGGTGCGATGTTTCTCATCACTGCCGTCCTGCTTCTGCTGCGTCGTGCGGCCGCCCTGTGGGTCCACGCGGCTCTGATCATCGTTGCGCTTGTCTGGGCGATCTGGGAGGTCGGTTTCGATTGGTGGCAACTCGGTCCGCGCGGCGGTCTGATCATCCTGCTCGGACTGTGGCTGCTGACGCCCTGGATCCGTCGGCCCCTCGGCTTCCAGAGTCCGACCGGGACGTCCTACGGGGCCAGCCACTGGCCGCTTACCATTCCGGTGCTGATCGCCATCGCCGTTGCGAGCTTCTCGATGACGACGGACCGGCATGACCTGCACGGCAACCTGCCGACCGAGGCTTCCGGCACGACGACATTCGGCGGCACCGTTCAGGACGGCGAATGGCACCAGTATGGCCGCACCCCATTCGGCCAGCGCTACTCGCCGCTCGACCAGATCAATGTTAGCAACGTCAAGGATCTCAAGGAGGTTTGGCGTTATCAGACCGGTGACGTGAAGCGACCCGATGATGTCGGCGAAACGACCTACCAGGTGACACCTCTCAAAGTGGGCGACACGCTCTACCTCTGCACGCCGCATAACTGGGCGATCGCGCTCGACGCGACGACCGGCAAGGAAAAATGGAAATACGACGCCAATTCCGGCATGAACCCTGACCGGCAGCACCAGACCTGCCGCGGCGTCACCTATTACCACGATACGGCGACGGCCGCCGGCCAACCCTGCGTCGATCGGGTCTACCTGCCGACCTCGGATGCGCGGCTGATCGCTCTCGATGCGCTCGACGGAAAGGTCTGCACGAGCTTTGCGGATCAGGGTGTGCTGCATCTTGAGCAGGGCATGAAGTACAATCCGGCCGGCTACTACTATTCGACCTCGCCGCCGGTCGCGGTCGCCGGCAAGCTGATCATCGGCGGGGCCGTCAACGACAACTATTCGACGCAAGAGCAGTCCGGCGTCATCCGCGCATTCGACATCAATTCAGGTGCTCTGATCTGGAACTGGGACTCCGGCAATCCCGATGTGACAACCCCCCTGCCCCAAGGCCGGACCTATACGACCAACTCTCCGAACAGCTGGTCGGTCTTCAGCGTCGATGACGGGCTCGGCATGGTCTACATCCCGCTCGGCAACCAGGTGCCGGACCAGCTCGGTATGAACAGAAGCGAGAACGTCGAGAAATTCTCCTCCTCGATCGTCGCGCTCGACATCAACACCGGGCAGCTGAACTGGGTTCAACAGTTCGTCCATCACGATCTCTGGGACATGGACGTGCCGGCCCAGCCGGTGCTCTTCGACATGAAGAAACCCGATGGGACCGTCGTGCCGGCGCTGGTAGGCCCGACCAAGCAGGGCGACATCTACGTGCTTGACCGTCGTACCGGTGAGCCGATCATTCCCTTCAAGGAAATCCCCGCGCCATCAGGTGCCATCCCTGAGGATCATACGTCGCCGATGCAGCCGATCTCCGACCTCACCTTCTCGCCGCCGCCGCTGCAGGAGAAGGACATGTGGGGGGTGACTCTGCTCGACCAGCTCGCCTGCCGCATCGATTTCCACCGATACAAATATGAAGGGCGATATACGCCGCCTTCTCTCGTGGGCTCGATCATCTACCCCGGCAATTTCGGCACCTTCAATTGGGGCAGCGTTGCTGTCGACCCGGAGCGGCAGATCATGTTCGGCATGCCGACCTATCTTGCCTTCACCTCGCGGCTGGTTCCCGCCTCCGACATCCCGCCGAAGGGGCAGGATGAGAAAGGGAGCGAACAGGGCCTCAACCGCAACGACGGCGCACCCTACGGGGTATTCATGGGACCGTTCCTCGGACCGCTCAAGGTCCCCTGCCAGGCGCCGCCATGGGGCTACGTCGCCGGCGTCGATCTCCTCACCGGCAAGATCGCCTACAAGCTGAAGAACGGCACCGTGCACGACATGACGCCGCTGCCGCTGCCGTTCAAGGTCGGCGTACCCGGCATCGGTGGCCCGATGCTAACCAAGGGCGGGGTCGCCTTCCTCGGGGCTGCCGTCGACAACTACCTGCGAGCCTACGATGTCACCAACGGCCAACAACTATGGCAGGCCCGTCTGCCGGCCGGCGGCCAGGCGACGCCGATGACCTATACGACCAGCGACAACAAGCAGTTCGTCGTCATCGTCGCCGGCGGACATGGCTCGGTCGGCACCAAGGCCGGTGACTATGTGATCGGCTACGCCCTGCCCTGACGCCTCGATACCCATTGGATGGCCGCCACTTGTCCCGGCCATCCGAGCCCGCCGACACAAGCTCCGGGCAGGACTGCCGCGCCATTCTCCGCGCATTGCTCAAAGGAGAATTTTCATGAAGATCGGCAGCAGCATTTCCAGCACCTATGGACTGAGCAACCTCTTCAGCCAATCCGGCCAACGCAACAAGCAACAGACGGGTGATATCGAACTCAGCGTTCGCCAGAGCGGCGCGGCACTGCAGCCAAGCAGCGCGCCGACGTCGATCTCCAGCACGATGTGGGCGCTGCGGAGCAGCGCCACCGTGACCATGGACGGCACCGAAGATCCCGCGAAAGCACGCCATGACGCTGTTGTCTCCGAGTTTACCGATCTCGCCGACCAGACTCCGGCGGAGCGGATCCGCGACCAGGTCCTTCAGCGGCTCGGCCTGACCGAGGACGATCTCAAGGCGATGCCGCCAGAACAGCGCGAGGCCATCGAAAAGCAGATTGCCGACGAGCTGAAGCGGCAGCTGACCGGCGACGGCGACAGCAAGGACCAGCCGAGCACCGACACGATCATCGGTGCCTAGATGCGGAGCTGGCGTAGTCGCGCTTTGCAATCCGGTCGATCCGGCGGACCGTTTCTGACGACCAGAAGGCGGCAGAGCGGGCTCGATGACGGATTGGGGCATTTTTTGCTGTCGGCACTGGAGGGAGGATGATCTAACCGCACAAGCTGGATCCGCATCAACGTCCAAGGAGGGAAGATCGTGATGAAGAAGCGGTTTGCGATCGCGGCAGACGCTGCGCTCCTGCTCGCGAAGAACGCCGCAGAGGTCCCTGACAGCCACGCCTTGGTTGCCCCGACGCTCTTGCGATCCCAGGTATTGGCCCGCCTCTACTCGGCGGTTCGTAATGGCGATCTGGACAAGAGGGAAGCTGACGATCAGCTGGACTATCTTCGCGGTCTGAGAATTCGACTGCTCGGCGACCGCGTGTTGCAGCGGTACGCGTGGAACATCGCCAGCAAACTCGAATGGACGAATACCTATTTATTGTGCCGAATACATCGCCGTCGCGCAGCTCCAAGCGGACGCATTGGTTACTCTGGACCCTGATCTTGCCGCGGCGGCGCAGTCCTTCGTCCGCGTTGCTTCGGTGGAGGATCTGCTCGCAACGATCGCGTGAGTATGGCGATAGGCGACAACAGGGCGGCTGCTTTCGGCGCAAAGCGGTCATGTTGAGTTGCCAAAGGACCAGTGGCGCCACATTTCACGAAACCTGCCTGGCACAACGCTTCAGTTCGGCGATGATGCCTTCACAAACTGATTCAGATCGATGCGACGGAGATTCACGTTTCCGTAGCATCTCTTTGAGAGGAAAGCGCTATCCGACCATATCGGCCACGATCTTTCCGACCTCGGCGAAGACAGGGTTGATCTCGGAGACCGGCGCCTTGGCCTGCGTCAGGTAAGCCGCGACCAGGATCGCACCGTGACCGGGCGGCCAGACGACGGCGATATCGGCAGCGCTGCCGTTGTTTCCGGTGCCCGTCTTGTCGCCGATCTTCCACGTGTCCGGCAGGCCGGCGCGCAGCCGCGCGCCGCCTGTCGTGTTCGCCACCATCCACGCCATCAGCTTGTCACGCGACGGTTCCGACAGGGCCGAGCCCAGCGTCAGGTTACCGAGTGTGTCGACCATCGCGTCCGGCGTGGTCGTATCCTGCGGGTCGCCGTCCTTGGCTTCGTTGAGCGCCGTTTCCCAGCGGTCGAGCCGCGTCGATCGATCGCCGAGCGTGCGCAGCCATTTGGTCAACTCGGCCGGTCCGCCGAAGCTCTCCAGCAGCAGGTTGCCTGCCGTGTTATCGCTCAGTGTGATCGCCGCCTCGCAGAGTTCGCCGATGCTCATGCCCTCGCCGCCGACGTGCTTTTCCGTTTCCGGCGAATAGGTGACGAGCTTGTCCTGCTCGTAGACGACGCGCCGCTCGAGATTTTCCTGTCCCTTGTCGACACGCGCCAGCACCAACCCCGCAGCCAGGACCTTGAAGGTGCTGCAGAGGGGGAAGCGCTCGGTCTCGCGGTAACCGAAGGAGATGTTGGTCTCCGTGTCGATCGCCGACACGCCGATGCGACCGCCGATCGCCTTTTCGAGCGCCTCCATCCGCCGGTTGATTTCATCGTCGCTGTCTTCCGACCACGCAACGCGCGGCAGGAGCAAGGCAGGTGAAAGCAATGCCGAACCGAGAAGGGTCCGGCGACGGATCGAAAAGCCACGCATAAAAAATTCCTCTGCCTCAAATCAACGAACACTTGGCTAGAGACTGATTGTGGCCCCGATGAGTCGCGTCAAGCGGCTGCGGACTGCGTGACCTCGACGGTAACATGCGAGAGGCCGGCAACGGGTCCGAGCTTTGCCTTGTAGAAGGCAGGACTTTCCGCCTGTGGGGTCACCAGAGCGACGATCGCGGCGTGGTGGCCGGGACCGACCTGCCAGACATGGAGATCGGTGATCCGCTCGCCGCCCGTTTCCAGCGCCGAACGGATCTCGTCCTGTAGATCTGCCTCCTGCGGCACGACATCGAGCAGCACGCGGCCGGACGACCGCATCAGGCCCCACGACCACTGGGCGATGATAAGGCCCCCGACGATGCCCATCAGCGGATCAAGCCAGAGCCAACCGTAGAGGCTGCCGAACAGCAGTGCGGCGATGGCAAGAACCGAGGTCAGCGCATCCGCGATGACATGGACGTAGGCGGCGCGCATGTTGTTGTCCGAGGCATGTGCGGAATGTGCATGGTCGCCATGGTGGGCATGATCGCCGTGATGGTGATGCTCGTGATGGTGGGAATGGCCATGGCTGTGGCCATGATGGTCGTCGTTCAGGAGCCAGGCGCTCGCCAGATTGACCAACAGACCGACGACAGCGACGCCGATCGCCTGGGCGAAACTGATCTGCACGGGATGGGTGATGCGCAGGAAGCTCTCCCAGGCCATCAGGAGCGCAATCAGCATCAGAATGATGGCGCTGGCAAAGCCCGCGAGATCGCCGAGCTTGCCGGTGCCGAAGGTGAAGCGCGGATTGTGCGCCTGACGGCGGGCATAGAGATAGGCAACCGCCGAGATCAGCAGCGCACTCGCGTGCGTCGACATGTGCCAGCCATCGGCGACCAGCGCCATGGAGCCGTAGTAGGTTCCGGCGCCGATCTCGACCACCATCATGACGGCGGTGAGCGCAATGACGAACCAAACGCGCCGGGCGTTGCGGTCGTGGTCGGCACCCAGGAAAACGTGGTCGTGCTCAAGTGTTTGGGTCTGTGCGGCCATCGCACGCTCCTCATGTCGGTTGTCTCAGCGAATGTAGGTTCGCAGAACTTCGGATATTTCCTCGACGGCCTCCATCCGGGCCTTCTCATCGGCGGCATGCAGGACATGCTCGTGAAGGTGGTCGTCCAGCACTTCACCGGTCAGGCCGTTCAGGGCGCCGCGGATCGAGGCAAGCAGCTGCAAGATCTCTCCGCAGGGTCGCTCCGCCTCCAGCGCGCGCTCGACGGCTTCCAGTTGGCCTTTCAGACGGCTGACGCGAGCCAGCAGCTTCTTCTTCTGGTGCGTGGTGTGGGACATAAGCTTATCCATTTAGCATAGGGGGGTACCCTATATACACGTATCCCTGAGATGAAAAGCGACATCAACGGCCTCGCGATTTCGGCGCCAAGAGCCGATCAGCGGCGGCTTACAGATCGGCATGACACTTGCCGATCTAGCTCTCGATGTCGGTGACCGAGCGATCGGACGGCTGCGTCAGGCGACGCTGTTCGCTTCCAAGCGCGAGCTCATAAAACCCATTGACAAACACCGCGTTCTGGATGATCTATCAACACATGATCAAGAACGCGCACATCACCAGCTCGTATTTTTGGCTGTACCTGTAAGGGGCGGCCGGACAGATCATATTGTCAACAAGCCGCCGTCAGGCGGCTTTGTTGTATCGGCAGCGTCCTGACGGCAGAACACCACACAAGGACGCGAAGACCATGCTTGAAATCGAAGACACCGAAATCTCATTGATCCGCCCGCCGGTGATCAATATCCGCGCCGCCAAGCCGCGTGACCTGCCCGAACTCAACGAAATGATCGGCCTGCTCGCCAAGCACCACGGCGATCCGGCCGCCTCGAGCCCGGAGCAGCTCGAGCGTGACCTGTTCGGTCCGGTGCCATGGATCAGCGCCCTGGTTGCCGAAAGCGATGAAGGCCTGATCGGCTACGCCATTCTTGTGCCGCTCTACAGGGCGCAGGACGGTGCTCGCGGCATGGATCTGCATCATCTCTTCGTGCGGGACGGCCATCGCGGCCATGGCGTCGGTCAGCATCTCGTCAACCGCGCCCGCGACACGGCCCGCAGTGCAGGCTGCGGCTACCTCTCAGTCAGCGCCGCCACCGGCAATGTACAGGCCCATCGCTTCTACGAGAATATGGACTTCGTGCCTCGCCCGGTCACCGGCATGCGCTATATGCAAGCTTTGGCATGAGCGGCATTGACCGCCCCGGACAGCCTGCAAGGAGAAACGGATGACCCGACTTGCAATCGTCCTCACCGATGGATTCGCCGACTGGGAGGTCGCCCAACTGACGGCCTCCGCGCGCTCCTATTTCGGCTTCGACGTGGTGATCGCAACGCCCGACGGCGCTGAGGTGCGCTCGATGGGCGGCATGCGCGTTGCGTCCGACACCGTCGCGGAAAACCTGCATGCCAATGCCTTCGACGGGCTGGTGCTGTGTGGGGGCACGATCTGGGAAACGGAAAAGGCACCCGATCTGAAGCCTGTGATCAACGACTTCACTACGCATGGCAAGCTCGTGGCGGGAATCTGCGGCGCGACTCTGGCGCTTGCGCGCGCCGGAGCATTGAATGCGACCGACCATACCAGCAACGCCGCCGACTTCATCGCCAGCGCGCCGGGCTATGCCGGCCAGGCGCACTACAAGGACAGCCCGCAGGCAGTGCGCGCCGGAAAGCTGGTGACGGCGCCGGGATCGGCACCGATGACCTTTGCTGCTGAAATCTACCGCGCCCTCGGGCACGCAGGCGACGACCTCGATCAATATGTCCTGATGTTCGGCGCCGAGCACCAGCCGAAGGCGGCCTAGGCCGACGCGCCGCTTGTCTTATCGAAGGACCGGCTCACCGTGGAAGCGGCGGCGTGAGGGCTTGGAAACACCGAAGCCCACCTCCATCATCAGACGCGGCTTCGTCTTGGCAACCGTGCCCAGATGAAAACCGAAGGGATCCTCGGCGAAGCCGAAGCCGGCCGCGCCGGTCAGCGTCATCACGCTCTCCTTGCCGTAGAATTCGAGGATCTCGTGCGCGGGGTGGCCGACCAGAAGGGTCAACTGGTGCTTGAGGCGCCGCTTGTTGTGGCTGCCCCTGACATAGACATGCGGACCGGTGCCCTCGTCGACATCGACGAGATAGAAAAAGAACTTCAGCATCCGCCAGTCATCGAGATCGAAGTGATACTTGTCGAGCGATGCCAGGCTGCGGTCGGCTTCGCTTGCTCTCGTCGGAAAACTCCACCAGGTGCGGGTGGTGATCAGCCGGGCCTGCGCACCGAGATAGCAGCGCGCAATCTCCGACAGAACCGGATCGCGCTGGACAGCACGAACGGCTGGGCAATCAAGCGCTCGCTCGAAATGGTGGCCGCTCAGGATCGGCCGCCCCCATTGCTGCTCCACGGCTCGGTGATCGGACGCCAGGAACTCGATCTTGCGATCGAAATTTCCAAAGCATGGGGTCGCGCCTGCAAAGCTGGCGATTTCACGGGTGATCGCCTCGGGTAGGCTCAAGTTCGGAAATATCCCGTCGCGCCGCAGCGACGCGACGGCATCTGCATGATTCACGCCCTTGAAGAGGGTCGGCAGATTCTCGATCGCACCATTGCTGCGCCGCGCGGTCAGCCAATGCACCTTGCGCGCCGGGACGGTGCGCGCCAGCAGAAACATCGGCAGCCAGGCAGGATTTTCGCGGATGTCGGCCATGTAGGTCGGCAACCGGGCGACCATGCGCCGCAATTTGCCGCCCTTGCGGGCAACAGTTTCGAGATCATCCGTAGAGTTGACCGACGTAACATGCATGCGGCTGTCCTTTCGGAAGACGTTCTTGGGCGTCGTTCGGAAAGCGAACCGGGGTTCGCCACAGGGCATTCCAGTGCGTGGAGCCGAGTGGAGTGCTGCAATGCGGCATTTTTGAGATATCGCTAATATTAATGGCTCGGAACCGCCTTCAGGTAAGCTGCGATCGCCTCGAGCTCCGGCTTCGGCAGACGAGCGAGGTTGCGCTGCACCTCCGCCATCGAGCCGCCTGCCGTATCGAAGTCGGGCGTGAAGCCGGTTTCCAGATAGTTGGCGATATCGTCCTGGCTCCATGAGCCGACGGTCTTCGAGCCTGGCGTAATGTTAGGGATGCGGCCCCGGCCTTCCGGATTCGGTGCTCCCGACAGCCAGGTGTTTGCCACGAAGCCGCCAAGCCGATCGCGCGGCGTGTGGCATTCGCCGCAGTGGCCGGCGCCTTCGACCAGATACTGGCCGCGCTTGACCTTGTCGTCGACAGTGGGCGCGAGCACGACGCGCGGCTCGTCGTTGAAATAGAGGAACTTCCAGCCGCCCAATGCGAGCCGGATGTTATAAGGGAAAGGCAAGTCGTGCGGCGGGGCGACGTTCCCGCTCTTCGGCAGCGTCTTCAGATAGCCGAAGAGATCGTTGATGTCCTTGTCGCTGATCCGGGCATAGGAATTGTAGGGAAAGGCCGGATAGAGATGCTGTCCGTTCGGCGAGACGCCACGCTTCATCGCATTGCCGAACTGCGCCAGCGTCCATGTCCCGATACCCGCCTTCTCATCGGGCGAGATGTTGGGCACGTGGAATGTGCCAAAGGGGCTCTTCAACGCCAGGCCGCCCGACAAGGTGAGCTTGGCATCGCCCTCCGATCCCGGCGCGGCGTGGCAACTGACGCAGCCACCCGTCCAGAAGACCATCTCGCCGTTCTTCAGGTCGGGGTCGCCGAGGTTGGCCCAGTGGCTTTCGGGGAGCGCGTTGGGCGCGGTGATGAAATAGAAGACCGCCCCGCCAATGACGAATACACCGACGAGACAGAGCAAATACCGGACGAACCTGCGGATCATTCACCGCTCCTGTTGCCAACCGCTTTGCGGAAAACATAAAACGATCCGCACCGGCGGCAAGGCTGGCACGGATCGTTCGAGCAAAATGCCTGGATCGCTATTCGGTCTTTATGCGGAATTTCTCATGACAGCCGCCGCAGTTGCCGCCAAGCGTCTTCAGAGCGCCGCCGACTCCGGCTGCGTCGGTCGGAAGCTGGGCGAGAACCTTGTCGGCATCCGCTGAAAGCTTCGCCGCACGAGCCTTGAAATCCTCGTGATCTTCCCAGATCTTCGGACTTGCTGCCTTATCCCCGGTTTCGGTGCCTGGTTTGAATTGATCCGGGAAAACCTTTGCCGTTTCCGAAATCGTCATCAGGGCAGCCTTCACCGCTTCCGCATCATAAGGCTTCTCGCCCTTGGCGATCGCTGTCATTGCCCCTGCCGCGCCCCCGACCTTCTTCATCAGCGCAGAACGTGCTTCGTGCGTGCCGTCCTCCGCTGCAATCGCAACGCCTATCACCCCCAGACCGGCGATGAGCACTGCCGCGGTTATAGCTTTCAGTCTCATGTCTGCACTCCTGTTTGATTACCAAAGGTCCTCAAAGCCCCGGCTTCGCTGGACGGGCGGCATCATTGCAAATTTTTCAGACCAAAAAAGTAACAAGTGGGTGAGACATCAGGAAAGATGGACCGTCAGGTGGCGGCGCCCTCCTCATAGGGACACGCGCCAGCCATGCCATGCCGTCAGTATTGAGACGGCGATCAGAAGGGCGCCTGCGACCCGTCCGACGAGGATCGTCGCCTTGGGATTGGACACCAGCAAAGTGCGGCTTCGCGCCGCTGTCAGCGCTAGAGTGCCATAGACAGCCGCTTGGGTCGCCATCGTCATAAAGCCCATGACCAGGCCCTGCGCCCAGATCGGTCCATAGATCGGCTTCAGGAATTGCGGGTAGACGGCGATCATGAAGAGATAGGCCTTGGGATTCATCAGGCAGGTCGCCGCGCCCTGGCGGAATGCCCGCCAGCCCGAGCCCAGACCGCCCGCCCCGACGGTCTCCACGGTGATCGAACTGCGAATCAGCGTGAAGCCGATCCAGGCCATGTAAGCGGCGCCGGCAAAGAGCAGCGGGTTGAACAGCGTCGGCAGGAGGACGGCGAGCACACCGACACCGATAGCGCCATAGAGCGAATGCACCGCCCCGCCCGCCACGATGCCGGCGGTCGCAGCAATGCCCGTGCGCCTGCCGCCGCTCAGGGAGTTGGCCAGCACGAACAGCATGTCCATCCCCGGGACAATGATGATGCCGAAGAGAAGGGTGAAGTAGAGCCAGAGATTTTCGCTGTAAGTCATGTCAGTTGCCCGCTATCCAATTCAAGGTCGATTTCCAGGACCGTGTTGATTTTCAATTCGATAGGGAAAGCTATACGACTGCCCAACTGACAGTGTATTGTCAGGAGCCTGGACCAACGGAGGCGAAAAATGCGCAAGGCCTCACGGCTTTTCGAGATCATCCAGATCCTGCGATTGGCGACCAGACCGATGACGGCGGCGGCCATGGCGGAGACGCTTGAGGTGACCGTGCGCTCGATCTATCGCGACATCGCCGCCTTGCAGGCGATGCGGGTTCCGATCGAGGGCGGCCGGGGCATCGGCTACATCATGCGGCCGGGCTTCGACCTGCCGCCGCTGATGTTCTCGGTCGAGGAAATGGAGGCCATCGTCTTGTCGCTGGCTTTGCTCGATCGAACCGGCGACGAGGAACTCAAGCAGGCGGCCAAGGGCGTCAACCAGAAGATAACAGGCGCCGTACCTGCGCCGCTGCGCCAGGCGATGGAACGAAAAGCGCTCTACGCCTGGGGATCGGTTGCCCAATCTCCTGTCGGGCTCGATCTTGGTCTGGTTCGTCGCGCCATCCGCGACGAACAGAAACTGCAACTTGACTACCGCGACGAACTCGGCCGCACGACGGAGCGCAGGATCCAGCCGATCGCCCTCATCTATTACTCGCAGACCGCCAACATTGTCGCCTGGTGTGAGCTGCGTCAGGCAATCCGCAATTTTCGCAGCGATCGTGTGGAGCATTGCGAAGCGGCAGACGCCTATTTCCGAGGCGAAGGCGACCGGTTGCGGCAGCTCTGGACGAGCGAGTGGATGAACACGCCAGCCACCGCAACCACCTGAGTGGATGAAAGGTGCGCGCCAGTGCTCTCCGCTTTGCCCGAGTTTCACGGTCGGTGAAGTTGGCGCGAATCAGGTTTCGAACTCTTCGTCCAGGACAGGGGCGTCAGGCTTCTGCCGATCCAAACTCTCACGATAGCGGACGCAACCTCGGAGGAACTTCGGCCAGGGAGGCACCGCGATGTCGGGATTGAGCTTTTCCGGCAGCATTCCCCAGAGCTGAGGATGATGCCAACAGAGGTCGTGACCTGTGGCGTCGCGGTGTTTTCTGATCGCGTCGCGGAGGCGCTTCGCCTCCGTGATCAATTCGTTGCGCGACATCGTATCGAGGTCGGCATCCATCTTGTGTTCCTTCCAGTTTCATCGCTCGTGTTCACGCGTCGTCTTCGCGCTTGGGAACCTCAAGCTCGATCATCACTGGCGCATGGTCGCTCGTATGTTCCCAGCTCCTGGGCTTCCTGCGCACGCTCGCAGACTTGAGCCATGGGGCGATCATCGGGCTGAGCAGGAAATGGTCGATCCGGAGACCAGCGTCGCGTTCGAAGGAGTTTCGCCAGTACTTCCAGAAGGTATAGATGCGCTCGTTCGGATGCAGGTGCCTTACGGCGTCGGTCCAGCCTTGTGCGACCAGATCGGCATAGGCCTTGCGAACCTCCGGCCGGAACAAGGCGTCATCCAGCCAGCGCTCCGGCTTGTAGACGTCGATTTCCGTCGGCATGACGTTGAAGTCACCAGCCAAAACGGCCGGAATTTCGAGGTCGCGCAATTCGGCTGCATATTCGTGCAGCCGTCGGAACCAACGGAGCTTGTAATCGAACTTCGGGCCAGGGGCCGGATTTCCATTCGGAAGATAGAGGCACCCGACAAGGATGCCGTCGATGGCTGCCTCAATGTAGCGGCTGTGCGTGTCATCAGGATCGCTCCGAAGACCGCGCCGCGTCAGTATCGGCGTCGAGCCCCTGGATAGGATCGCGACCCCGTTCCAGCTCTTTTGTCCGTGCCAGATTGCGCCGTAGCCGGCCCGCTCGAGCGCACCGCGTGGAAACCGGGCGTCTTCCGTCTTCAGTTCCTGCAGGCATACGACGTCGGGCTTGTCCTCCTTCAGCCAGCGAAGAAGGATCTCGAGGCGTCCGTTCACGCCGTTGACGTTGTAGGTCGCAATCTTCAATGGCCGAGGCACGTTTCGATGGGTTTCGATCGAAGGGAAATGGAAAGCCAGACGCTAAAGTCCAGCCTCCAAAAAGTCCGCTTCGGATTGAATGGGCGACGGGATTGTTATCACGACCACGACCGCGCCTCCGTCGCCCACCGTAACAGCAAAATAGGATAGGGTGATGCGGGTCTATTGCGGAGGTTACGCCATGCCAAGTCCGTTCGAAGCCGTCAGTGCGTACTTCCATGCGAAAGACGGGAACCGGCCGTTCCTGATGCGCCACGCCTTCGCCGAGGATATTGCGCTGGAGATGGTGGTCAAGACCGACGCCATCTCCTTTCCAAGTTCAGCCAAGGGCCTGCCTGAGATCGAACAGATTCTCTGCCGGCGTTTCGCGAACGACTTCGAAAATGTCTATACTTTCTGCCTGGCTCGCCCCACAGACGCCAATCGACGCCATTTTCCATGCCATTGGCTCGTCGGCATGTCGGCGAAGAATAACGGAGACATCCGAATTGGCTGCGGCCGCTACGATTGGTACTTTTCCGACATCCAAGGTCTTGTCCAAAGGCTAGTCATTAGCATCGATCGGATGGAGATCATTTCGGCGGATCATTTGGGAGCGGTCATGGATTGGATCACATCGCTCCCCTATCCGTGGTGCCAACCGGAGGACATCGTCCAAAGCATGCCTAGCGTCGTCGAACTGGCGCCAATCGCACATTATCTGCAAGAGATCAGATCAATTCCCCCGGACTTCTGAGGCCAGCGCGTTTGGTGGAGGCCCGCTATGTCTTAATTAATAGCCATGCTGCGTCGCAGGCAGTATTATCCATGATCGGTCGGCATCTGTTGGCAACGGCCGCTTGGGAGTTTCGTGCTTCTGCCTGAGCGGAGCATCGAATGAAATGACAGACCTATCAAACGTGATCTCCTTTACAGATGACATCAATGTCGTGTTCGAGGCTCTTTCGGAGTGGTGCTACCGGCACAAGAAAGACCCGAATAGCCTCGAAGGCTGCCGAGCCGCCTCAACGCTCTTCGATCTTTTCCAAGATGGCTGCGACACAAAGGACGGCCTTTTGAGCGCGATGGATCGAAGCGAGATAGCACAGCAGGTGCAGCAAGCCCTACCGATGGGTTGAAGGCGGCACCCTTTGCCGGCCCTATCCAGGCAACGATTGGCGGCAGCCTAGCGGAGCTTCAGCGTCCGGCTGTCCTCACGGCCGAAACCGTGAACTTCGATGCGGTCGGCCCAGATTTCCACGATAGCGAAGGTATTCTCGGTCTCGGTATCGACCATCCCCTTGAAATTGAGGAAATGGCATCCCTCGAGCGTGCCGAAATTGCCGGCGTGGTTGTGGCCGCTGAAGTAGGCCGCGACATGTTCGTGCGCCGTCAGAAGAGTGATGATGCGCTCGCGGTCCCAGCTGTCGTGCGCGCTCGGCGGATAGACGGGGAAATGGTTCATGACGATAACCCGCTCGCCTGCAGCACGGGCTTTGTTAATCTGGTCGGAAAGCCAGGCGACCTGCTCGTCGCTCGGCATGGCGTTCCACTCCTGCGCGTTGACGGCGCCGGCTGCCCTAAGCTCGGCGAGCCGACGGGCGGCTATGTCCCGATAGGGATGCCCTTCCGGCGGCCCAAAGGTGCTGACCTCGTTGCCATCGAGAACGATGAACCGCCACCCCTGCCTGGCGAAGCTGTAGTAAGTCGATGCCAGACCGACGCGGGCGGCGACATCGGCCAACCGATCGGCTGCGACGGAAAAATCATGATTGCCGAGCAGGAAGAAATTTTCGTGTCTCAGGCGGTCGTAGACGGGGAGGATGTCGTCGAAGCTCTCGAAGTCCCGATCGATGATGTCGCCGAGCGTGATGACGAAGCTCAGTTCCTCGCCATTGAAAACCTCGACCGCCGCGGAGAGCTTGGCAAGGCTTCTGACATAGTGGCGGTTCATTCCGACATGCGGCTCCCTCGCCGCATATTGCGAATCTGCGACGACGCCGAAACGGAGAATGGGAAGATCGGAAAAGGATGTCATGTCAGCGCTTTAGGCGCGCGGCATGACAAGCTTGTGACAGTCATCGGAAACAAAAACACCCGGCGTTTCGAGGCGCCGGGTGCTGACATCTTTTTTTGTGCGAGCCGATTACTTCGCTGCGGCTTCGTAGCGCTCCAGGACGTAGTCCCAGTTGATCAGGCTATCGACGAAAGCTTCCAGGTACTTCGGACGCGCGTTGCGGTAGTCGATGTAATAGGAGTGTTCCCATACGTCGACGCCGAGGATCGGGGTCGCGCCGTGAACGAGCGGGTTTTCGCCGTTCGGGGTCTTGGAGATTTCGAGCTTGCCATTCTTGACGGAAACCCATGCCCAGCCCGAGCCGAACTGGGTCGTGCCGGCAGCGATGAAATCGGCCTTGAACTTGTCGTAGCCGCCGAGGTCGGAATTGATGGCAGCTTCGAGCTTGCTCGGCAGCTTGTTGCCGCCGCCGCCCTTCTTCATCCACTTCCAGAAGTGGACGTGGTTATAGTGCTGGGCAGCATTGTTGAAGAGGCCGGCATTGGTGCCGAACGACTTCTTCACGACGTCTTCGAGGGAGAGATCGGAAAGGCCTGCCTCTGCAGCGAGCTTGTTGCCGTTGTCGACGTAAGCCTTGTGGTGCTTGTCGTGATGGAATTCCAGGGTTTCCTTCGACATGAAGGGCTGGAGCGCTTCGTAGTCATAGGGAAGTTCGGGCAATTCGAAAGCCATTGTGGGTCTCCTCTTGGCAATAGTTTGCGTAATCGGCAGGTGAGGCGGAACATAGGAGCGCAAGCATGGAGAGGCAACCTGCGAAATATCAAAAAAGACGGGCAGAGAGGAAAAATTGCCTTCGCCAAGCACTTGGCTTTGCAGCCCTAAATCGCTGATCATGGGCGAGTTTTACAACAGCTGGAAGACGGGCTTTTCAGATGCAGAGGAATAAAATCCGCTTTTGCATACTTGCCATGGCAATCGCTGCGGCGGGAACCGCCCGCGCCTCCTCAGGCGACGCCTGGCAGGAGTTCGCGTCCGAGGTTGAAGCCAAGTGCAAACAGGCGGCGCGCGCCTCGATCGAGTTTCCACATGCGGTCGTCGATCCGTTCGGCAGCGAGCACTACGGCATCGCCCTTCTAACCGGCAAACCGAAGGGCGCGAACGGCTTCGTTAGCTACTTTTGCGTCTACGACAAGCAGACGAAAAGTGTCGAACTCGGTAGCGAGCTTGAGACGGACGGCATGCGGATTCTCCCTGAGGAATAAGGTCGCCAGGCGGCTGTTGCGCGAATGTCACAGGTCAGCCCCTCAAACCTGTTGATTGTCATCTTGCGTATTTTGACAGCGACCGCGCCGCCGTTTCTAGATGCACGCACAGCATGCGTGTACGGAATCAAGGCAATTTTCGATA
>Ga0102588_1000513_pt1 | contig 40846 bp, 34 predicted proteins | sample AraplaMF_Col_mMS_FD_76854 | JGI IMG/M metagenome (GOLD analysis project Ga0102588, IMG submission 76854) | Arabidopsis root microbial communities from the University of North Carolina, USA - plate scrape MF_Col_mMS (SPADES assembly) (version 2) | ecosystem: Host-associated > Plants > Roots >...
CATCTCGCGCCAGCGCGCCTTCCTGCCGGCGCCGGGCGAGGCGAGGGCGGACTGGCTGATCCTGTCGCAGTTCGCACTGCGCATGGGCTATGACGGCTTTGGCTACTCCAGCGCCGCCGAGATCTTCACCGAACATGCCCGCCTGAGCGCCTGGCGCAATAGCGACAGCGAACTGCCGCGCGCCTTCAACATCGGCGGCCTTGCCACGCTGGGCGAAGCCGCCTACGACGCACTGCAGCCAACGCAATGGCCGGCGATCGCATCCACCGACGCGCCGCCAGCCAGCCGCCCATTCGCGGATGGCCGCTTCTCGCACGCCGACGGCCGCGCGCGTTTTGTCGCCACAGTGCCGCGCGCACCGGCCAACCTGCCGGATGGCGAATTCCCGATCACCCTCAACACCGGCCGCGTGCGCGACCAATGGCACACAATGACCCGCACCGGCCGCGCACCGAAGCTGGCCGACCATATCCCGGAATCCTTCATCGACATGCACCCGCAGGATGCACTGCTGTGCGGTGTGAAGGAAGGCGAGCTGGCGCGCGTCACCAGCCAATGGGGCAGCATGATCGCCCGCGTCCAGCACGGCGGCGGCATTGCGCGCGGCAGCGTCTTCGTGCCGATCCACTGGAACAACCAGACCGCTTCCGACGCCCGCGTCGGGGCCGTGGTGAATCCTGTGGTCGACCCGGTCTCCGGTGAGCCGGAATTCAAGCACACACCCGTGATGGTCGACCGCTTCCCGGTCAAATGGCACGGCTTTATCCTGAGCCGCGACGGGCTGGAACTCGATGCGCTGGCCTACTGGACCAAGGTGCAGGGCAAGGACTTCCAGCGCTACGAACTGGCCGGCCGCAATGCCATTGAAGATTTCGGCACCTGGGCGCGCCAGCTGCTCGGCATCCAGGACGACGACGCCGACTGGCTGGAATACGCCGACCGTACTTCCGGCGTTTTCCGCGCCGTGCACCTGGTCGACGACCGCATCGCGCAGTGCATCTTCATCTCGGCCCGTCCGGACCTGCCCGCCCGCCAATGGCTGGCCAGCCTGTTCGACAAGCCGCAACTGGAACTGGCCGACCGCGCAGCGCTGCTGGCCGGGCGCCCGATTGCGGCAGGCGCCGACACCGGGCCAACGGTATGCTCCTGCTTCGGCGTCGGCCGCAATACAATCTGCAAAGCGATCCGCGAGCAGAACCTGACCACGCCGGCCCAGATCACCGCCTGTGTAAAAGCCGGCGGCAATTGCGGCTCTTGCGTGCCGGAGTTGAAGAAACTGCTGAGTGAAGTACGCGTGGAGGAAACCGCGTAAAACCTGCCTGTGGTAGAGTTGTCATGGGAGCGCATCATGGCAATCCGTGACAACTTTACCTACACGGACATGGATGAGTGGCTCAACGATAAACGGGTCACTGAAATTGAATGTCTGGTGCCGGACCTGACCGGCGTCGCACGCGGCAAGATACTGCCGAGGGCTAAATTCACCGAAGTACGGGGCATGCGCATCCCGGAGGCCGTGCTCGGCATGACCGTCACCGGCAATTCGCCATCCGACGATCCTGCCTACGACCGGGCCATCTCCCCCACCGACCGCGACATGATCCTCAAGGCCGACCCCAGCACCATTACCATGGTGCCCTGGGCCGCCGACCCTACCGCACAAGTGATTCACGATTGCTACTTCGCCGATGGCCGCCTGGTCGACTTCGCGCCACGTTCTGTACTACGGCGCGTGCTCAAGCAGTATGAGGACAAGGGCTGGTGCCCCATCGTAGCGCCCGAGCTGGAGTTCTACCTGACCGACAAGAACTCCGATCCCGACCTGCCGCTGAAGGCGCCCATCGGCCGCAGCGGCCGCGCCGAAACCAGCCGTCAGGTCTACAGCATCGACGCAGTGAATGAATTCGACCCGCTGTTCGAAGACATCTACGATTACTGTGACATGATGGGACTCGACGTCGACACGCTGATTCATGAAATCGGCGCCGGCCAGATGGAAATCAACTTCCTGCACGGTGAACCGCTGGGCCTTGCCGACAATGTGTTTTATTTCAAGCGCACGCTGCGCGAAGCCGCCATCAAGCACCACATGTACGCCACATTCATGGCCAAGCCCATGGCCGGCGAGCCGGGATCGGCGATGCACGTTCACCAGAGCGTGCTCGATGCGCGCACCCGCAAGAACATCTTCAGCGACGCCGACGGCGCGCCATCGCAACTGTTCAAGTTCTACATCGGCGGCCTGCAGCGCTACATGCCCGCCGCGCTGGCGATCGCCGCACCATATGTGAATTCATACCGCCGCCTGGTGCGGCATACAGCCGCGCCGATCAATATCCAATGGGGCACCGACAATCGCACGGTAGGCTTCCGCGTGCCGGAATCCGGCGTACAGGACCGGCGCATTGAAAACCGCATCATCGGCGCCGACGCCAATCCCTACCTCGCGCTGGCGGTCACGCTGGCCTGCGGCTACTTGGGCATGACCGAACAGATCGAACCCACTGCGCCAACATCCGGCAGCGCATATGATATGAAGTACGAACTTCCGCAAGGCCTGCCGGAAGCATTGCGCGCGCTAAGGGCGGAAGAAAAGCTGCACCAAGTGCTGGGTGAACGCTTCATCGACGTTTACGCAGCAGTTAAGGATCTCGAGCACCAGGAATTCATGCGCGTGATTAGCCCTTGGGAACGGGAACACTTACTCTTACACGTTTAAAAGGACTTCTGAATTGACTGGCATAAAATTCGTCAATCGCCATGCGATTTCGCTCTTTGCTAGAGATGACCTTCTCGAATGGGTGAAGTCTAAAAAGCCGAGGTTGCACTTTTGGACTTTGGAGATGCTCAATCATCGTCCCTCGATTTACACCATCGAAATGGAGGATCAGAACTGCCACGGCATAGCACTTGAAACTCTTTACAAGAGAATTGTTGAAAATGAGTTGGCCTATCTGGACATCGCTAAGGAAGAATGGCCAGAGCAGATTACATATGAGCTATTTCAGCGATGGTTTTCGTACCAGTATCACGAGGACATCTACGATCTTTGTGCTGACGTCCTTGTGGCAACTGAGGATTAGGCAAGTCCCTTGGCGCGCTTGACTGGTATTTTGAGCCAATGCTATATTCCGCCTTGTCGGAAAAGGCAGACTTGGTTTGGTAAGCCCAAGTCCTTTCGGTAACGAAAGCTCTGGTCTTTGGCCCTTGCATGAGATCCCCGCGACGAATATTTGACGCCACCTGGCGTCCAATTGTTCGTCCGTGCGGAGTCCAGGCTAGGAAACGCTCCGGTCGAACATCGACAAAGGAGCCTCGACATGCATACCCCCAAACTCAATTCCCACGACGTCCTGATTGCCGGCGCCGGTCCTGTTGGCCTGTTTCTCGCCTGCGAGTTGCGCATGGCCGGCTGCTCAGTGCTCATCCTGGAGCAGGTGCAAGAGCCATACAGCCCGCTGAAGGAACTCCCATTCGGGCTGCGTGGCCTTACCGTACCGACCATCGAAAGCCTGGACCGCCGCGACCTGCTGCGTCCAATCGAGGAGCGTGCAGTCAGCCGCGACGCGCCGGCCGCCGCGCACTGGTTGCAGCAGCCGCGCCGTCCCGCAGGTCACTTCGCCGGCATCCAGTTCTTCCACGACCAGGTTGACAGCACCCAGTGGCAGCACCGTCTGCCGGGGCCGGTCAGCAATGTCGCCACCGACATGGCAAGTATCGAAGCGGTTCTCGCGGCGCGCGCGAACAAGTTGGGCGTCGAGATATTGCGAGGTTATGGCGTTGAAGATTTCAAGCAGTCCGAAGCCGGCGTAACTGTCTTCGCAGGCGGTCGCGAGTTTCGAGGACAGTGGCTCGTCGGCTGCGACGGCGGCCGCAGCGCGGTGCGCAAGTTGGCTCGAATCGGTTTTAGCGGCACTGATCCTGAGTTTACAGGCTACTCGGCCAAGGTCACGCTTGCTGAACCGGGCATGCTCCAACCCGGCCGCCATTACACAGCGACAGGAATGTATGTCTACGCAGCACCCGGCACGCTCGGCATGGTCGACTTTGACGGAGGCGCTTTCCATCGCACCGTTCCAATCACGCGAGAGCATGTCGAGACTGTGCTACGCAAGGTTTCCGGCGCCGATGTCAGGGTAACGGAGCTCGAACTTGCCACGACCTGGACCGACCGCGCTTGCCAGGCAACGGAATACAGGAAGGACCGTGTGCTGTTGGCCGGCGACGCCGCGCACATACATTCGCCGCTTGGCGGGCAGGGGCTGAACCTCGGGCTTGGCGACGCAATGAACCTTGGCTGGAAGCTTGCAGCGACATTGCATGGAACCGCTACAGCCGATCTGCTTGACAGTTACGAACGCGAACGGAAACCGGAAGGCGCGCGAGTCATCGACTGGTCGCGTGCGCAGGTAGCGTTAATGCGCCCCGGCCCGAGTTCGCGTGCGCTGGAAGCAATCATCCGCGACCTGATTCAGACGGATGATGGCGCGACCTATTTCGCCGGGCGCGTTTGGGGCGTCGAAACCCGATACGATCTCGGAGACGCTCACCCGCTGGCTGGCCGTAGCGCGCCAGATTTCGAGCTTGCCGACGGAACGAGGCTGAACATGCACCTTCGAAAAGGGCAGGGGGTTTTGCTCGACTTCGACGGGGACGACTCGCTCAAGGAGATTGCCGCTCGCTGGGGCGATAGCATTCGCTACGTCGCGAGTTCCGCAAAGGAGCGACTGGATTTAAGCGCGCTGTTGATACGTCCTGACGGTATCGTTGCCTGGGCCAGTGACTCCGCCAGCAAAAGAAGCAACGCTGCCGCCATTGCAGCTAGATGGTTTGGCAAACCATGAATATGATTCACCCATTTTCTTACAAGACCTATGCAAACAATTTCAGACGAAGCTACCTGGATTAATGAACTTCCCCTTGAATGCCAGCTTCGATTCCTGGCCAGGCTAAGCTTTAACCTCACAGTAGCTGGACGAAACAGCTATGAGGTAGGTACAAATGAGCTTACTCATCCTTCTGAGCTTCGAAGAGTGAATGAAATTCAGCATCGAGTAACCGCCTGCCTGTCGCAGCTTTTGAATGGCGATTGCCCCGACGGCTTCGTGGCCTCAATGGCAAACCTGGTACTGGCAAGCCAGGACGTTGAACTGGATAGCCTGATGCAATATAGCTGGGCTGAAGCAAAAAACCGATCGATCCCGATGGCGGCACATTGACGTCGGCCAGCAGCTTCAACCACGTAATGACCACGGGTAACGAAAGCACATCGGTGAAATCCGACAGGTAGACTGCGAAATAATTGCGAAAGTGTTACTGATTTAATGCAAGCGAGGAAAACTTTGCGGTTATTGCGCTGGGGCGCGCTGACAGCCCCCAACCCAAACCTGTCGAGGTCCACCAATGAACGTCTTGCATATCGTGCGGAAGGAACTGCTCGGTACCGCGCTTGCCGCTGCCTGCGGCATGGCGGCGGCCGATCCCAGTGTCGTTGCGGAGTCTCAAATCAGCAATCTGCAGTTTGGCGTGATCGACTTGACGCCGAGCGACGGCCAGGCGGCCGGCATTACCATCAATGGAGAGGAAGGCATGGTCAGCCGCTACCTAGTTGACCGCAGTCCCGGTGGGCTGGAACGCCATGACACTCGCTCCATCGCCAAGGGGATGAGCGAAACGGTCTTTTACACCTCTGGCCCGTCGTTCGCGGGATTCTCTTACGATCAGGTGGGCAGCATGAAAGCTGGCATCGCCGCGTATGACAACCTGGCCGTCGGGGGAGATACCGGTGCGTCCGTTTTCCGTAACTATACCGTTACCATCGCGCCGCACAGCGTGCTCACAGTACGCGGTGAAGCCTCCGCTTCCATCGCCAGAACGGACGTGGGGACCTACGATTCCCTCGGTTACGTCTCTGCCGCCGCCCTGATCAAGACGTGGGAGGGAACTTTCACCGTGTTCCGCCACTTCGTGGATACCACCCCTGACAGCGGCGGGAATAATTGGTCCGAGGACTTTTACCTGATGTATGCGAACTCCACGGACGACGACATCAAGGTGCTTGTCGACACATACGTTGCCGCCAGCGGCATGATCGTTTCATCGATTCCGGAACCTTCGGCTTATGCGATGTTTGCCGCAGGCTTGATGCTGTTGGGCGCACTGCGCCGACAATCGTGCTGACAAAGGGGACTGCGATGAACCTCATTCCATCTTTCAGTAGATTCCTGGCCGGTGCAATGCTGGCTCTTGTCGCGGCAAGCGCCGCCGCCGACGCGGGCGTCACCGCTACCGCGCGCGTTACGAACCTGCAGTTCGGCGTCCTCGATCTTCAGCCGGACAACGGTGTCGCCGCAAGCTTCCGTCCGGATGGCCTTTCCGGGGATCTCACGGTCGCGCTGAACACCCAAACCGACAGCCGTCATGTCACCGGGACTGCGAACGATATTCTTGGCCTGGCTACAGCGCATTCGTCCGCGCAAGCCATGTATGGCATGACTGGATCCATCGGAGCCGTTTCGGATGCCCACAGCGATCTTGGCCCGGGCGGCAAGGCGAACGCATGGCTGGATCAGCGCTTTGGGTTCTTCCTCGCACCTAACGCGGCCTTGACCGTCGCCGGCACGGCCGAATACTCGGTCATCCGCCAGGACCCTGACTTATCGGTCTCCTGGGGCAAGGCCGGCACGCTGATTGAAATGCGCTCCGCTGGACAGCCGGAGTTGTGGACGTACTTGGCGCGGACCGTCGAGCTGGCGACAGGCGCAGGCAGCACCAATGTGGAGAATTTCTGGCTGGGCTTTGCCAATACCACGGACGACGAAATCTATGTAGACCTGTCGTTCGAGTTCGCGGCGCAGACCGCGGTTGGCACCATCCCGATTCCCGAGCCGTTCAGCTATGCCATGCTGGCTGCAGGGCTGGCCTTGCTGGGCGTGGTGAAACAACGCAGCGTTCGCAGGGCAGGGTAGGCACGCTAGATGCCGCCCATGCAGATGTATTTGATGACGAGGTAGTCGTCGATGCCGTGCGTCGAGCCTTCGCGGCCAAGGCCCGATTGCTTGACGCCGCCGAATGGTGCGATTTCGGTCGAGATCAGGCCGGTGTTCACGCCCACCATGCCACTCTCCAAGCCTTCGGCCACGCGCCAGATACGGCCGATATCGCGCGAGTAGAAGTATGCGGCGAGGCCGAACTCGGTGTCGTTGGCCAGCGCCACGGCCTCCTCGTCGGTTTTGAAGCGGAACAACGGCGCCAACGGGCCAAAGGTCTCTTCGCGCGCAACCAGCATGTCGGCATTCACGTCGGCCAGCACGGTTGGCTGGAAGAAGCTGTGGCCCAGGTCATGCCGCTTGCCGCCTAACAGCAAGCGTGCGCCCTTGCCCACGGCATCGGCGATATGCTCTTCCACTTTGACGACGGCCTTCTCTTCGATCAGCGGGCCTTGCGTCACGCCGTCATCGGCGCCGTTGCCGACTTTGAGTTTGCGTACCGCTTCCACCAGTTTCGATGCGAAGGAGTCGTACACACCATCCTGCACGTAGATGCGGTTCGCGCATACGCAGGTTTGGCCGGCGTTGCGGTATTTGGATGCGATTGCACCTTCCACCGCCGCGTCCAGGTCGGCATCATCGAATACGATGAAAGGCGCATTGCCGCCAAGTTCCAGCGACAGTTTCTTGATCGTCGGTGCGCACTGTTCCATCAGCAGGCAGCCGACTGCCGTCGAACCGGTGAAACTCAATTTGCGCACGATTGGGTTGGAGGTCATCTCGCCGCCGATCTCGCGCGATGCGCCGGTGATCACGCTGAATACGCCTGCCGGTACGCCGGCGCGTTCCGCCAGCACGGCCAATGCCAATGCGGAGAAGGGCGTGAGTTCCGCCGGCTTCACCACCATCGGGCAACCCGCGGCAAGCGCCGGTCCGGCTTTGCGCGTGATCATCGCGGCAGGGAAGTTCCACGGCGTAATCGCCGCACTGACGCCAATCGGCTCGCGCGTGACGACCACGCGCTTGTCGGGCCATGGCGATGCCAGGGTTTCGCCCGCAATGCGTTTGGCCTCCTCGCCAAACCATTCGATGAAGGATGCGGCATAAGTGATTTCGCCTTTGGATTCTGCCAGCGGCTTGCCTTGTTCCGCCGTCATCAGCGCGGCCAGGTCGTCGGCATTGGCGAGAATCAGGTCATTCCATTTGCGCAGGATGGCGGCGCGTGCCTTGGCCGGTTTCTTGCGCCATTCGGGCCATGCGGCATTGGCGGCTTCGATGGCGCGGCGAGTTTCGGCGGCGCCCATTTTCGGCACGCTGCCAAGGGTTTCGCCGGTGGCGGGATTGGTGACGCTGATGGTTGCGCCCCCGTCGGCATCGCACCATTGGCCAGCGATAAAGCACTGTTGGCGCAGAAGGCTGGGATCTTTCAGGGTCAGCATGATTCACCTCCAAAGTAAAAAACCAGTATACCGGGTATCACGCTGCACGGTTGCCACATTCCAAAATTGGGAATAAGATCAAGCTGCACACTGATAGTTACCGAAAAAAACTAAACATGCGCCGCCCCATCGTACTGGTCCCCGCCTGCAGCCAGAATAAAGGCTCCCATCCCAGCTACGCCGCTCAAAACAAATACGTTGATGCGGTGGCTGTGGGAGCGCGCTGCCAGCCGTTGTTAGTCCCTCCCCTGGGCGACAACACGGATATTGAAAGCCTGCTTGGCATCGCCAATGGCATTATGCTGACCGGCGCTGCCTCCAATTTGCAGGCAAGCCTGTATGGGCAGGCAACCCTTGACCCCTCGCTGCCGGAAGATCACGCGCGCGATGCGACCACTTTGCCGCTGATCCGCGCTGCGCTGATGCACGGCATTCCGATCCTGGCGATTTGCCGCGGGTTCCAGGAAGTGAATGTGGCGCTGGGCGGAACGCTGCATCAATCCGTGCACACGGTTCCCGGCTACTTTGACCATCGCGAAGACAAGACACAATCGCTTGAGCAGCAATACGCAGCGGCCCATCGCGTCAAGCTCGAAAAGGGTGGCTTGCTGGCGCATATTCTCGATGGTGCTAGCGAAATACAAGTGAATTCGCTGCACGGGCAGGGCATTGACCGCCTGGCGCCCGGCTTGCAAGTCGAGGCATGTTCCGACGATGGCCTGATCGAAGCTTATTCCATCGCGGCTTCTCCTTCGTTCGCGCTGGCGGTGCAATGGCACCCCGAATGGCGCGTCGAAGAGAACCGCGATTCCATGCGCATGTTCAGCGCATTCGGCCTTGCATGCCGCGTGCATAGGGATCGCATTCCTTAGGTGGCTTTCCTTCAGTAGTGCTGTTTTCTAAACTACCTGAGAGGAAGCTATGGCAATCCGCGAAAATTTCAGTTACACCGACATGGACGAGTGGCTCAATGAAAAGCGAGTCACCGAGATCGAATGCCTGGTCCCTGACCTGACCGGCGTCGCACGCGGGAAGATTCTCCCGCGCGGCAAATTCACCCAGGAGCGTGGCATGCGCATTCCTGAGGCGGTGCTTGGCATGACCGTCACCGGCAACTATCCTACCGAGGATGATGCCTATGACCGCGCCATCTCCAGCACCGACCGCGACATGATCCTGAAGGCCGACCCTACCACCATCACCATGGTGCCGTGGGCGGTCGACCCTACCGCGCAAGTGATCCACGACTGCTATTTCAGCGACGGCCGCCTCGTCGATTTCGCTCCGCGATCGGTATTGCGCCGCGTGTTGAAGCTGTTCGAAGACAAGGGTTGGAAGCCGGTCGTTGCGCCGGAACTTGAGTTCTACCTGACCGACAAGAATTCCGACCCCGACCTGCCGCTGAAGGCGCCGATTGGCCGCAGCGGCCGCGCCGAAACCAGCCGCCAGGTGTACAGCATCGACGCGGTGAACGAGTTCGACCCACTGTTCGAGGACATCTACGATTACTGCGACCTGATGGGCCTCGACGTCGACACCCTGATTCACGAAATCGGTGCCGGCCAGATGGAGATCAACTTCCTGCACGGCGAGCCGCTTGGTCTGGCCGACAAGGTGTTCTTCTTCAAGCGCACCTTGCGAGAGGCGGCATTGAAACACCACATGTACGCCACCTTCATGGCCAAGCCGATGGCTGGCGAGCCGGGATCGGCAATGCATATCCACCAGAGCGTGGTCGATGCGCGCAGCGGCTGGAACATCTTCAGCAACCAGGATGGCTCGCCATCGCAGCTGTTCAAAGCTTATATCGGCGGCCTGCAGCGTTATATGCCGAGCGCATTGGCGATCGTTGCGCCGTATGTGAATTCCTATCGCCGGCTGGTGCGTCACACGGCGGCGCCGATCAACATCCAGTGGGGTATGGATAATCGCACCGTCGGCTTCCGCGTTCCGGAGTCGGGAGTGCAGGACCGTCGCGTTGAGAACCGCATCATTGGCGCCGACGCCAATCCTTACCTGGCGCTGGCAGTGACGCTGGCCTGCGGCTATCTCGGGATGACTGAGTCGCTCGAACCTACCGCACCAACCACCGGCAGCGCGTATGAAATGAAATACGAACTGCCGCAAGGCTTGCCGGAAGCGCTGAAGATACTGCGTGGCGAAGACAAGCTGCGCTTCGTTCTGGGCGAGCGCTTTATCGACGTCTATGCCGCCATCAAGGACCTGGAGCACCAGGAGTTCATGACCGTCATCAGCCCGTGGGAGCGCGAGCACCTGCTGCTGCACGTATGAGGGGGCGATCATGGACGATACCAAAACACTCCAGGCGCGCGACCACGCGCATTACCTGCATCCGTTCACCGACCACAAGGCGTTAGGAGAACGCGGCGTACGCGTGATGGTGCGCGGCGAAGGAATCTACCTCTGGGACTCGGAAGGCAAGAAAATCCTGGACGGCATGTCCGGCCTATGGTGCGTGAACGTCGGCTACGGCCGTCATAGCATCTCAAAGGCCGTGTTCGACCAGATGGAGACGCTGCCGTTCTACAACAGCTTCTTTAACACGACAAACGTGCCGGCGGTGACGCTGGCGGCGAAACTGGCGGAGATTGCGCCGCCGGGCTTCAAGCATGTGTTCTTCACGGGCTCGGGCTCGGAGGCAAACGACACCAATGTGCGCATGGTGCGTCGCTATTGGGACTTGAAGGGCCAGCCACACCGCCACACCATCATCAGCCGCTTCAACGCCTACCACGGCAGCACCATGGCTGGCGCCTCGCTGGGCGGCATGGAAGGCATGCATGCGCAGGGCGGCTTGCCGATTCCCGGCATTGTGCACATCCGCCAGCCGAACTACCTCGAGTCGGGGCGCGGCATGTCGGAAGACGAATTCGGCATCGAGGCCGCATCGTGGCTGGAGCAGAAGATACTGGACGTCGGCCCGGAAAAGGTGGCGGCCTTTATCGGCGAGCCGATCCAGGGCGCGGGCGGCGTGGTGATTCCGCCGCGCACTTACTGGCCGGAGATCCAGCGCATCTGCGACAAGTACGGCATTCTCCTGATCGCCGACGAAGTCATCACCGGCTTCGGCCGCACCGGCCGCATGTTCGCTTGCGAGTATTTCGACTTCAAGCCGGACCTGATTACCTTCGCCAAGGGCGTCACCTCGGGCTATATCCCGCTTGGCGGTGTGCTGGTCGGCGAGCGCGTGGCGGAGGTGCTGATCGGGAAGGGCGGCGAGTTCGCGCACGGCTTTACTTACTCCGGCCACCCTGTCGCGTGTGCTGCGGCGCTTGAGACGATTCGTATCATCGAAGAAGAAAAGCTGGTGCAGCGCGTAGCCGAAGATACCGGCCCATATCTTGCGCAGCGTTTCGCCACGCTCGGCGACCATCCGCTGGTTGGCTATGCCAACAGCTGCGGCTTCGTCGCAGGCCTGAACCTTGTGCGGCGCAAGGGCCCCACAATACATGGCCACGAATACTTCGATCCGAAGCTGGAAGTGGGCATGGTATGCCGCGGCTATATGTTCAACAACGGCATGATCATGCGCGCGGTGGGCGACCGGATGATCATTGCACCGCCGCTGGTAATGACGCGCGAGCAGATCGACGAACTGGTGGCGCTGATCCGGCGCTGCCTTGACGATACCTATGCGGACCTGCAGCAGAGAGGATGGATGTAGCCATGGCAAAAGAAACGATCAACTGGCACGACCGGGCCAAGATGCTGACCCTCGACGGTCGCGCCTTCATCAACGGCGAACGCACCTGGGCGCGCGGCGAGCGCAAGTTCGACAACCTTTCTCCTATCGACGGCCGCTACCTGTCGCAGACGGCCCGCTGCGATGCGGCGGATGTCGACCAGGCAGTTGCTGTGGCACGCCGCGCCTTCGACAGCGGACGCTGGGCGAACCAGGCGCCGGCGCAGCGCAAGCGTGTTCTCATCAAGTTCGCGGACCTGATGATGCAGAACAAGGACGAACTGGCGCTGCTCGAAACACTCGATATGGGCAAGCCGATCAAGTACAGCCAGGTGGTCGACGTTTCGCTCGCGGCCAATTGCATCCGCTGGTACGGAGAAGCGATCGACAAAGTGTACGGCGAGATTGCGCCGACGCCCGGCAATGCGCTGGCCCTGATCACGCGAGAGCCGGTCGGCGTGGTGGCCGCTATCGTGCCCTGGAATTATCCGCTCTTGATGGCAGCGTGGAAGATCGCTCCGGCGCTGGCGGCCGGCAATAGCGTAGTGCTCAAGCCGTCCGAGAAATCGCCGCTATCGGCCCTGCGGCTGGCGGAGCTTGCGGTGGAAGCGGGAATTCCTCCCGGCGTGTTCAATGTGCTGCCTGGCTACGGCAACGAGGCTGGCTCCGCGCTGGCCATGCACATGGACGTGGACTGCATTGGCTTCACCGGTTCCACGCGCACGGGCAAGCAGATCATCCAGATGGCCGGCCAGTCGAACTTGAAACGCGCGTGGACGGAGCTGGGCGGCAAATCGGCCAATATCGTGTGCGCCGACTGCCCTGATCTCGACGCCGCCGTCGCCGCAGCCGTTGGTTCGATCTACTTCAACCAGGGCGAGAGCTGCAACGCTCCTTCGCGCCTGTTCGTTGAAGAGTCGATCAAGGACAAGTTCCTTGAGAAGGCGCTGGCCATGGTGCCGTCGTACGCGCCGGGCGACCCGCTCGACGAGAAGACCGTGATGGGCGCGATTGTCGACTCGATCCAGATGAAGACCGTGATGGGCTATATCGATGCTGGCCGCGACGAGGGGGCGAAGCTACTCGCTGGCGGCAATGCTGTGCGCAAGGAAACCGGCGGCTTCTATGTTGAACCGACGCTGTTTGACGGCGTGCAGAACACGATGAAGATCGCGCGGGAAGAGATTTTCGGCCCCGTGCTGTCGGTGCTGTCGTTCAAGGACCTCGATGAGGCGGTGAAACAGGCCAACGATACGCCGTATGGGCTGCATGCTGCAGTGTGGACATCGGATATTTCGAAAGCGATCCGCACTTCGCGGGCGCTGAAGGCGGGCACCGTGCACGTCAACCAGTACGATGGCGACGATATCACGGTGCCGTTTGGCGGCTATAAGCAGTCAGGCAATGGCCGCGACAAGTCGCTGCATGCCTTCGACAAGTACACCGAGTTGAAGACGACCTGGATCCAGGTTTAAGCGCCGCAGCACTTCTTGAATTTCTTGCCGCTGCCGCAAGGGCAAGGATCGTTGCGGCCAGCCTTCGCCACCTTCTGCTGCGGCGTGTGGAAGAATTCGTTGATCCTGATGACGGCCTGCGGCACCTTGGCAGCGTTCAGCGGTACCTGGAACGGCACCAGCAGGGCAGGCTGCTGGGCGCGCAGCGGCGCCCAGGCATCAGCCGCCATGTTCATGCCGGCCATGAAGCCTTCGCACCATGCTTCCGCCGTCCAGTTGCCGCCGCATTCGTAGATCGGCTCAAAGCTGCTCGGATCCTTCTGCATCCATATGCGCATGTAGTCGTGGTGGCGCACAGCCAGGGCAGCAGCTTCGTCGTTGCCGGCCGCGCCGCCCCAGACTTCTGGCAACCACGCCTCCTGCGCCACTTCGGCCGGGCCGACCACCAGCGCGGTCAGGAAGCCTTCCAGCTTGGCGACGTCCATGCTCTGCGGGCCGATTTCGGCCAGCAGCTCATCGAGCCGGTCGTACTCGTCGTCGTTCAGCGGGTTCAGAAGCAATGCTCCAGTGCCGGGAAGGTGCCGCCCTTGACGGCATCGATGTAGGCCGACACGGCAGCCTGGATCGACACGTGGCCTTCCATGAAGTTCTTCACGAAGCGCGCCTTGCGGCCCGGGAACACGCCCAGCATGTCGTGCATCACCAGCACCTGGCCCGAGCAGTCCGGACCTGCGCCAATGCCGATGGTTGGCATCGACAGCATGTCGGTCACTTCCTTGCCCAGCGCGGTAGGAATCGCTTCCAGCACCACCATGGCTGCGCCGGCAGCCTGCAGCTTGAGCGCGTCCTGCTTCAGCAGCTCTGCGCTCTCGATGGTCTTGCCCTGCACCTTGTAGCCGCCCAGCGTGTGTACGGACTGCGGGGTCAGGCCCAGGTGGGCGCAAACCGGAATCGAACGCTCCACCAGGAAGCGCACGGTTTCGGCAACCCAGGCGCCGCCTTCGATCTTCACCATGTGCGCGCCGGCCTGGATCAGTTGCACGGCATTGCCGAACGCCTGCTCAGGGGTGGCGTAGGAGCCGAACGGCATGTCGGCCAGGATCAGCGCGTTTTTCGCACCACGGGCTACGGCGGCGGTGTGGTAGGCGATTTCCTGCACGGTAACCGGCAGGGTGGACTGGTGGCCGTTGCACACCATGCCCAGCGAATCACCGATCAGCAGCACCTCCACGCCGCAGCCATCCATCAGGGAGGCGAAACTGGCGTCGTAGCAGGTCAGCATGGTGATCTTTTCGCCGGCTGCCTTCAGGGCATTAATCGAAGGGATCGTGACCGCCTTGGTAGGGACGGCACGCGCAGGCGCCGGGTAAGGGTTTTGCAGGTTGCCAGACATGGGATGTCCTTAAATTCGAAAAGCGCTATTGTACACAGCGGGCAAAACCGGTAAACCTGGGTCAGACCCGAAGGGTCTGACCCCCAACGGTTTTGAAGTCACGGGTTTGGTTCGAGGCCTTTGACTTTCGACGACGATCAACGGCGCACAACCGAAACCTGCGGCAGTCGAGCAGACCCCGGTTTACCGGTTCAAAGGCGGATAATACCTTGGTCTGAAACAGAGGGCGCAAAGTCGCCCGCTCGCCCCAGCCCCGGCAGCACCACCTCTGGCGCCAGCTCCAGCAGCGGCATCAGGACAAACGCCCGCTGGTGCATGCGCGGATGGGGCACGGTAAGCGTCGGCGTCGCAATCTGTTCATCCCCGTACAGCAGCAGGTCCAGGTCCAGGGTACGCGGGGCGTTATAGTAGGGACGCTCGCGGCCATGGGCCTGCTCGATGTCGAACAAGGCTTCCAGCAGCGCCTGCGCGGGCAGGGAGGTCTCCAGGCGGGCGACCGCGTTGATGTAATCGTCGCCCGAAGAATCGATGGGCGCCGTACGGTACAGCGAAGACACCGCCTCCAGCGTGGAATCCGGCACTTTGTGCAGGCGTTCGAAAGCATCCAGCACATTGGCGCGCGCATCACCGAGATTGGCGCCAATGCCGATATAGGCGGTAACAGGCATCAAGCTTCGCCGGCCGGGGCGTTGCCGCCACCGCCGCTGCGGCGGCCACGGCGAGGACGGCGGCGGCGCTTGCGTGCCGGTGCCTCGCCTTCAGCAGGTGGATTCAGGAATTCGTCGTCATCCGACTCGTCGCCTTCTTCGCCATCCGGATTCGCGTCCGCCGGTGCGTCGTCGAGCGCGGCAGCGCGGCTGCGGCGCGCAGCAGGTTTCTTCTTCTTGCCACCGCCGGACGAAGCCGCCGACACCAGCTCGGCGCGCATGGACTCGTCACCCTCGTAGAAGGCCGTCCACCAGTCGCCCAGCTCGCGGTCGATCTCGCCGGAAGCGCAGCGCAGCAGCAGGAAGTCGTAGCCGGCGCGGAAGCGCAGGTGTTCCAGCAGCTTGTACGGATTCTTGCCATTGCGGCGCTCGAAGCGCGGCTGCATGGCCCAGATGTCGCGCATGTCGGAACCGATCTTGCGCTGGATCGCCAGCTTCTCGGTCTGCGACTCCAGCACTTCGTCGGCCGCCAGGTGCAACGCAGGAATCGGGAATTCGCCTGCCGCCTGGTAGGCCTGCCACTTCTCCAGCACCTGGTGCCACAGGAGGGAAGCGAACAGGAAGCCCGGCGACACGGTCTTGCCCGCCATCACGCGCTTGTCGGTGGAGTCCAGCGCCAGCGTCACGAACTTGGTGCCCATCGGCTGCTCCAGCACCACGTCCAGCATCGGCAGCAGGCCATGGTGCAGGCCTTCCTTGCGCAGTTGCTGCAGGCAGGCCAGGGCCTGGCCGGAAGTCAGGAGCTTGAGCATCTCGTCGAACACGCGCGCCGCGGGCACGTTGTCGATCAGCGGCGCCATCACGCCGATCGGCTCGGCTGTCGAACGCTCAATGGAGAATTTCAGCTTGGCCGCAAAGCGCACCACGCGCAGCATGCGCACCGGGTCTTCGCGGTAGCGCGCTTCCGGCTGGCCGATGATGCGCAGCGTCTTGCTGCGGATATCCTCGATGCCGCCGTGGTAGTCCAGCACTTCCTGCGTGGCAGGGTTGTAGTACATGGCGTTGATGGTGAAGTCGCGGCGCTCCGCGTCTTCCGCCTGCGAGCCGAAGGTGTTATCGCGCAGCACGCGGCCATGCTCGTCCTTCGGCGCATTGTCGGTGGCGGTGCCGCGGAAAGTGGTCACTTCCAGCAGATCCTGGCCGAACATAACGTGCACGATCTGGAAGCGGCGGCCGATGATGAAGGCGCGGCGGAACAGGCGCTTCACCTGCTCCGGCGTGGCATTGGTCGCAACGTCGAAGTCTTTCGGCTTGACGCCCAGCAGCAGGTCGCGCACGGCGCCGCCGACGACGAAGGCTTCAAAGCCGGCTTCCTGCAGCGTGCTGGTGACGCGGATCGCATTGTTCGACACCATGCGTGGGTCGATGCCATGGTCCTTGGCGCCCAGCACGAGCGGTTCGTTGCGGGGTCTCGCGTTCTTGACGCCCAGGATCTTGCGGATGAATTTCTTAATCATTGAACAGGTGAATTAGTGGCCAGCCTTGCGCGGTCGCGTGCTCGGACAGCTTGGCGTTCGGGTTGGTCGCAATCGGATGGCTGACGATCGACAGCAGCGGCAGGTCGTTATGGGAATCGCTGTAGAAGTGGACGCTTTCGAAGCTGTCCAGCGAGTGTCCCAATTTCTCCAGCCATGCCTTGGTGTGCACGATCTTGCCTTCGCCCTGGGTTGGCGTGCCGAGCAGCTTGCCGGTGATGCGGCCGGCGGCGTCGCGCTCCGGCATCGCGGCAATCAGGTGCTCCACGCCGAAGGCCTCGGCGATCGGCGCCACCACGAAGTGGTTGGTCGCCGTCACGATCGCCACCAGGTCGCCGGCGTCGAGGTGCATTTGCAGCAGCGCGCGGGCGGCAGGGAGGATGTTCGGCATCACCACTTCGGTCATGTACTGCTGCTGCAGTTCGGCCAGGCGTTCAGGTTCGAACGCAGCCAGGGTTCCGAGCGAAAATTCCAGGTATTCCACCGGATCCAGGGTGCCCGCCTGGTACTGGGCGAAGAACTCTTCGTTGCGACGCTTGAATTCAGTAGCGTCGACGGCGCCCACACGGCACAGGAACTGGCCCCACTCGAAATCGGAATCGATCGGCAGCAGGGTATGGTCAAGGTCGAACAGGGCGAGTTTCATCATTCTTTCGCTTCCTCCTGCAGCCATTCGCGCAGCAGGGGCAGGGTGATCGGGCGTTTGGTTTCCAGGGAATACTGGTCGAGCGAGTCGAGCATCGAGGACAGCGATACCATGTCGCGCTGGAAGTGCGACAGCAGGTAAGGTAGCACACCGGGGGACAGGGTCAAACCGCGCGCTTCCGCCATCTGCGTCAGCGTTGCAAGTTTTTCCTCGTCGGTCAGGCCATGGATCTGGTACACCAGGCCCCAGCCCATGCGCGTGCGCAAGTCTTCGCGCACCGGCAGCACGGCCGGGGCGACCGAGCCCGCGCTTACCATGAAGGCGTTGTTGGCGCGGATCTCGTTGAACAGGGCAAAGGCATCGATCTGGGCCACCGGCGACAGCTTTTCGCAGTCGTCCAGCAGGTACAGGTCCACGTCCGGCGAATACAGGAACTCGGTTTCAATCGAAAACGGCGAAATATAGCGCGCGCGGTCGCTCGAGGCGAGCGCCTTCAGCAGGTGCGACTTGCCTGCGCCAATTTCCCCCCACAGGTAGGCGAAATGCTCGCGGGAGCTGCGTTCGGCGAACTGGCGCATCAGCGCCGCCACCTCGGCATTGCGGCCCACCTCGAAGGATTCGAGGGTGCACACCGGCTCCGCACCCAGGTCAAGCACCAGCTGTTTCATTGGACTTGTCCCGGCTTTGTGGACTTTTTGCTAACGTAATCGATCTTCACACTACGCATTATAAAAGCTGCTGCGCAGGTAGTGGCGGCGCAAGTGCCGGAAACCGACCATCAAGAGGGCGGAAGCCGGCAAAGCGAGCAGTACGCCGACGAAGCCGAACAGCTGGCCGAAGGCCAACAAAGCGAAGATCACGGCCAGCGGATCGAGGCCGATGCGCTCGCCCACCAGGCGCGGCGTCAAGAAAAATCCTTCGATCACCTGGCCCAGGCCGTAGATGATGGCCACCGCCACCAGCCCGCTCCAGTCGGAAAACTGCAGCACCGCCGCCATCAGCGCCAGCAGCAGGCCCAGGCCGAAGCCGAGATAGGGAATGAACACCAGCACGCCGGACAGGATGCCGACCGGCAGCGCCACGTCGAAGCCCGCCACCGCCAGCGCGGTGGAGTAATAAACCGACAACACCAGCATGACCAGCAACTGGCCGCGCAGGTACTGGGCCAGCAAGGCGTCCGACTCGCGTGCCATCTCCATGGTGGCGCCGATATAGCGGCGCGGCACGGCAGCGGCAATGCGCGCCAGCAGCTGGTGCCAGTCCAGCAGCAGGTAGAACAGCACGACCGGGATCAGCACCAGCGTCGCCAGCCAGCCCAATACGGCGCTGCCGCCGGTGCGCACGGAATTCAGCACGGCAGCCCAGATCTGGTTGCCGCTTTCCGCCATCTTCTCCGCCACCAGGGCCTTGATGCTGGCGCCGTCGAGCGTGAACTCCACGCCCAGTTGCTGCAGGCGCGGGCCCAGCGTGTCATTCAGCTTGGCCAGCGAAGCGGGAATGGCCGCCTGCAGCAGCGGGATCTCCTTTTGCAGCACCGGTACCACGATCAGCAGCAGCGCCAGCACGGCGGCGCCAAACAGCGTGATGACGATGGACACCGCCAGCGCGCGCGGCATCTTCCAGCGCTTGAACAGGCGCAGGCGGCACAGTTTGTCGACCGCGGGATTCAGCGCATAGGCGAAAATGGCGGCGGCCAGGAAAGGCGTCAGTACCGGCCCCAGGATCCAGAGCAGGAAAAAGAAGGCGGCCCAGACCGATACCCAGAATAGCGTTTGTTTTTGTTCTGCCGAGAGGGGAAGAGGCATCTGCTGGGGCGTGGTCGGGACGAAGGAAGGGCTATTCTAACGCCTCTGCTGTTAAAAACACCATGCGCCTGGCCTACCAGTAGTTTAATATTTCTATAAATAAACTTTGAAGTGGAAGTCATGCTGTCTGTCCGTACCCAAGCCGCCGTAGCGGCCCTGTCCCTGGCGCTCGCCGCGCATGCCCCTGCCATGGCAGCGGACGACGGCGAAAAGTGCGAAGGCTTCAATCGCCTGTTGTGCATGCCCATGGCGGCGGCGGCCAGCGTGGCAAACGCCGCCGCCAACGTCGCCGAGGCGGTGAACTTCAAGAAGCCATCTACCAAAGTCATCGACGCAACGGACGAGGGCGACCTGGACCGCATCAAGCGCTTCGACCCCAGGAAGGACTCCAGCTTCGCGCCGGAAAACATGCTGGGCGTGGCCGTCAATACCTACCTGACCAAGCCCGATCCGGCCAGGGACGCCAAGCGCTTCGCCGTCCTCGAATACCTGGCCGGCAAGGCCGACATCTCCGGCGAACTGGGTACCGTGCTGCTGCAGGAGACCGTGAGCCAGGCCTATTTCGCCCGCAACGCCCCGCAGGAAAGCTGGCCGCGCCGCCTGGCGCTGGCCCACCTGCTGGTCGAACACGGCGCCAGCGCCAAGGGCATCAACCTGTCCACTTGCGACTATTGCGAGACTGATAATGAATTCCTGGCGCTGCTGATCCAGGCCGGCGCCAACCCGAACGTCCAGTCCACTACGTATTCGGCCCTGCTCAACCGCTTTATCCGCAAGGACCAGTTTGACGCCGCCAAACGCCTGGTCGCCCTGGGCGCCGATCCCAACGGCAGCACCTGGGGCAAGCGCAGCATGCTGGTGCGCCTGGTGGGCGAATGCGACAAAGACATGACGCGCAACCTGGTGCCGGCCGACCGCTTCGAGGCGGAATGGCAGAAATGCGTGGCGGCGGTAACCACCCGCGTCAGCTTTGCCATCGAACAGGGCGCCGATCCGAACGGCAAGGCCAGCCCGGACAACGAGTGCCTGACGCCCTATGACGTCGCGCTGGCAAAGAAGAACGAAGAGCTGGCGCAACGCCTGCTGAAGCTTGGGGCGCGCCCCGGATTTGGGGAAATTTGCCGCTCTGGTGGCTGAAAACGACGGATAACAAGAGAAAATGTGGGGGCAAAAATGCTAAAATAGCGGACTTGCCGTATTCGGCCACCGCTTTTCCATTCTTCCGCCTCAGTTGCGACAACACCATGAGCCAACCTTCGAATGTTTCCCTGTCCTACCGTGACGCAGGTGTCGATATTGACGCCGGCGACGCCCTAGTTGAAGCGATCAAGCCATTCGCCAAGCGCACCATGCGCGAAGGCGTGATGGGCGGCATCGGCGGCTTCGGCGCGCTGTTCGAGATCAGCAAGAAATACAAGGAGCCGGTGCTGGTTTCCGGCACCGACGGCGTCGGCACCAAGCTGAAGCTGGCGTTTGAGCTGAACCGCCACGACACCGTGGGCATCGACCTGGTGGCCATGAGCGTGAACGACATCCTGGTGCAGGGCGCCGAGCCGCTGTTCTTCCTCGACTACTTCGCTTGCGGCAAGCTGAACGTGGCAACTGCCACCGACGTCATCAAGGGCATCGCCAAGGGCTGCGAAATCTCCGGCTGCGCACTGATCGGCGGCGAAACCGCTGAAATGCCATCGATGTACCCGGACGGCGAATACGACCTGGCCGGCTTCGCCGTCGGCGCAGTGGAAAAATCCAAACTGATCGACGGCTCCAAGATCCAGCCGGGCGACGTGGTGCTGGGCCTGGCCTCCTCGGGCGCCCACTCCAACGGCTACTCCCTGGTGCGCAAGATCATCGAAGTGGCCAAGCCGGACCTGGAAGCCGATTTCCACGGCCGCAAGCTGGCCGACGTGTTGATGGAGCCAACCCGCATCTACGTCAAGCCGCTGCTGGCGCTGATGGAATCGATGGAAGTCAAAGGCCTGGTGCACATCACCGGCGGCGGCCTGGTGGAAAACATCCCACGCGTGCTGGCCGACAACCTGACTGCCGAACTGGATGGTTCTTCGTGGACCATGCCACCGCTGTTCAAGTGGCTGCAGCAGCACGGCGGCGTAGCCGACGCAGAAATGCACCGCGTGTTCAACTGCGGCATTGGCATGACCGTGATCGTATCCGCTGAAAACGCCGACGCAGCGGTCGCCCAGCTGACCGCAGCCGGCGAGACCGTGTCCCGCATCGGCAAGATCCGCGCCCGCGCGGAAGGCGAGCACCAGACCATCGTCGTATAAGAAAAAGGGGATGTACCCCTTTTTTAAGAAGCGGAGCCCTGGCGGCTCCGTTTTTTGTTTGGGGTTTGATTTTTCTCAAGCACGATTGAAACGCAATTGAGAATCATTCGCGTTTACGCTAGCATGCGGTTCCCTTAACCAAAAGGTAACCCATGAATGCGCGACTGAAACCGATCGCCGCTGACCCTACCCAGCTTAACGCCAGGCAGCGTGGTTTGCAGCGCACTCTCCAAGCCCTGTTCCGCGAACAATTGCTGGAACCGGGCCATTTGATCCACGATAGCCATGCGAGCTGGCTGCCCCTGTGGGGCCAGCGTGCCATGCTGCGCTTTGAAGGCTTGCGCCTGGGCCGCATCGGCAACCTGCAGCTCGATGGCGCCATTTCGCTGGTGCAGGCTGGCCGCCCGCCGCAAGTGCTGGCTACGCCAGCCGAGCTGCTGGTTGGTGTAGCGCCTTCGCTGCCCGGTCCTCCATCTGAAGAAGCAGTAGAGCGCCTGTCCGTCGAACTGGAAAACAGCACTACCAATGACGCGCTGTGCCTGGCTTACCGCGGCAATTGGGCCGAGGAGTTGTCCGGCCGGCTGCGCGAGCGCCATCCGCAATTCCTCGCGGCCGTGCGCAGTTCCGGCCATGCCAATGCGCCGCTGCTGTTGGAGCAGTGGGGCACGCTGGGCCATCCCTGGCACCCGAACTACAAGACCAAGCTCGGCTTGTCGGCCGAAGACGTGATGGCGCTCTCGCCCGAATTCGAGGCGCAACTGCGCGTGCCGCTGGCCGCCCTGCGCGCCGGCAAGGCGCATGTGGCCTTTGCCGCCGATGGCGAGGAATACCGCAGCTGGTTCGGCCGCACTTATCCGCAGGCCTGGCAGGCATGGCTGGCGGCCCTGCAGGCGCGTGGCCTGCCGCATGAGGGCTGGCTGCCATTGCCCTTGCATCCTTACCAGGCCAGCCGCCAGCTTCCGCAATTGTTTGCGCAGGAGATCGCGAGCGGCGACCTGCTGCTGCTCAACGCCGCGATGCCGGCCACGCCAACCATGTCTTTCCGCACGGTGGTGCCGCACGGTTCCGCGCAAATGCCGCATGTGAAGCTGCCGGTCTCGCTGCGCCTGACCAGCGTGCAGCGCACGGTCTCTCCCAAATCGGCGGTGATGGGGCCACGCGTGTCGCGCCTGCTGTCGGCCATCATCGCCAGCGAAGGCGGCTTCGGCGGCACGCTGGCCATCGTGCCGGAGCAATGCGGCATCCATTTCCTGGATGCCGACGATGACCGCGCCCGTCACCTGGCCGCGTTGTACCGCGCCAATCCGGCCGCCTGCGTGGCGCCCGGCATGATGGCGGTGCCGGTTGGCGCGCTGTTCGCTGAGTCGCCCTTCAGCGGCCGCCCGTTGGTAACTGAAGCGGTAGCCTTGTTCAGCAGTGACGATGCCGCCGGCGCCAAGGAGTTCTTCCGCCAGTACGCGGCCACCGCGCTGCATGCCGTGCTGTCGGCCTACCTCCTGTACGGCGTAGCCTTTGAAGCGCACCAGCAAAACAGCTTCATCGTGCTGGACCCGCAATACCGTCCTGCGCAACTGCTGGTACGCGATTTCGGCGATATCCGCATCCACCGCCCGACGCTGGAGCGCAGCGGCCATTCGCTGCTGGCCCATCGTCCCGGCCACACCCTGTTCGACGACGAAGGCACGGTGCGCGACAAGCTGCTGCATGCAGTCCTGCTTTGCCACATCTCCGAGCTGGCCCTGCTGCTCGCGCGCAGCTACCGTAGCGATGAAGACATCTTCTGGCGCATCTTCGCCCGCGAGCTGGCAACGGCCTTCGACACGCTGCGCGGCCACGCTGATCCTGCGCGCTGGGAGCAGGAACGCGCCGCCTTGCTGGAAGGCGACTGGCCGGCCAAGTCCTTCCTGCGCATGCGCTTGACCGACAGTTCGGACGATGCACTTGGCAGCATGCCCAATCCGCTGCGCGAGGCGATGCGCTGATGGCGGCCTTGCGCTGGCTGTTTGCCATTCAGTTGCTGTCGATGGGCGCGATGGAGATGAGCGGGCCATTCTGGCCGCTGCAACTGCGCGCCCTTGGCGATGCGCCCGGCGGCCTGGCGGTGGCCAGTGCAGTGGCGTACGCAGGTCCGCTGGTGACGGCGATGCTGTTCACGCCCTTGTGGGGCGGCATCGGCGACCGCGTCGGCCACAAGCCGATGCTGCTGCGCGCCTTGCTGGCGCTGGCTGCCACCCAGCTCTGGCTCGCGTATGCCACCAGCGGAACCACGGTGCTGCTGGTGCGCTTGCTGCAAGGCGCGCTGGCCGGCTTTATCGCGGCCGCGCAAGCCTACGGCGCCGGCATCGTCCCGCGCGCGGAACGAGGCGCCCTGATGGCGCAGCTGCAGGTCGCTACGGCCCTGGGCTCGGTGCTTGGGCCGCTCGCCGGCGGCCTGGTTTTCTCGTCGTTCGGCTTCATGGCCGTCAACGCCGCTGCGGCCACCATTTGCATCGCTTGCGCCTTATGCGCCGCAGTAGTCCTGCCGCAGCAGCGCGCCGCCGACCATGCGCCAGCGACGGCATCCCGCGACGCGCCTGCCGTTGCGGCACGCGCAAGCGCCGCTAACGGAATGGGCAGTGTGGTGGCGGGCCTTCTCGCCGGCATCGTGCTGGTCCAGGCAGGCAAGATGATGCCGCAAGGTTTCTTCAGCCTGTATGCCGAGCAGATCCTGCACGCACCTCCCTGGCTGACAGGGCTATGCTACGGCGCCACCGCTGTTGGCCTGTGCCTGTTCGCGCCATTCTGGGCGAAGCACTTCAAGGACCGGCCGCGCGCATGGGTGCTGCAAAGGATTGAGTGGATATGCTGGGCGTGCGCAGGCATTGTCGCCCTGCAGGCAATGGGGCGCAGCATTGCGCTGGTGCTGGCCGCAAGGCTGGCATGGGGCATCGCCATGGCAGCGCTGCTGCCCGTGTTTTACGCTTTGCTATCGCAGGAGGTGGACGACAGGCAGCAAGGCCGCGTGCTCGGCGCGGGCAACAGCGCAGCCAAGGCCGGGGCGCTGCTTGGCGCGGGCGCCGGCGGCCTTGCCATGGCCTGGCTCCCACTCGAGCATATCTTCTGGAGCGTGGCGGCGCTTTATATGGTGGCCGCGCTTGGACTGCGTGCCTGGCGCGGCAGGGCTTTCGTCCAGCCTATCTCCGCGTGAAGTCCATGATCCAGTTGGTCTGCCAGCTGGTGCCGTCGTCCCAGGAGTAGGCCTGCTCCCAGCGTGCCTGGCGCTCGCTGCTGCGGGTCCAGGTAAAGCGTACGCGGGCCGTGCGGCCTTTGTAGACTTCCTCTCCTTCGAAGCGCCCCACGCCATCGGCATCGAAGCGGCCCACCACCGGCGGCAGCAAGGTGCCGGTGGCGGGATCGAGTCCGCCGTCGCGGTTGGTCAGCCAGTAGATGCTCCAGCGTCCGGTCGCCGGATCGAACACGCGCAGCGTCATCGCCACGAAGCCGGGGCGCCAGTCGCCCAGCGGCCGGTATTCGTCGTAGTTGCCGATGCCGGCCGGCAGCGCGTGCACCAGGTTGCTGGCGCTGAAGGTTTCCCACGGGCTGTCCGGGTTGGCGTAATCGGACTGGCGGCGGTTCTGCACCGTCCAGTCGCCATGCAGGAAGTCGAAGGCATGCCGCGCGCGTTCGATCTCGGCCGCCGCCGGCGAACTCGCTGCCGTGCAGCCCACAGCGCCAGCCGCGCCGCTTGCCGCCAGTGCCAGCGCCCCAATCAGTTTTTTCATGGTTGTCTCCTGTGTGAAAGAGCCACCATGCTAGGCCGGCAACAGGCGAGAACTTGCCCTATATGCCGGCAGTATCTGAATCCGATACCTCGGCGGTATTTCGGGGCTTGCGCAAAGCGCTGGCGCGATCATTTCGTCCTTGCCAAACGAAAGGACCCGCCATGCTCACCACGATCTTCCTTGTCTTCGCCGCCTGTTTTGTACTGGAGCGCCTGCGCCCCGGCTGGAAACTGCCCAAGGTCCGCACCTGGCCGGTGCGTGTGCTGGCCATCAACGCTGTGCAGCTTGGCGTCGTCCTGCTGGCCGGCGTGAGCTGGGAACGCTGGGCCGCGCAAGCCTCGCTGCTGCACCTGTCCGCCCATGTCGGCCCTGTGGCTGGCGGCCTGCTGGCCTACTTCATCGCTACTTTCGTGTTCTACTGGTGGCACCGCGTGCGTCACGAATCGGACTTGCTGTGGCGCCTGTTCCACCAGATTCACCACAGCCCTCAACGGATCGAAGTCATTACCTCGTTCTACAAGCACCCCGGCGAAATGATCGTCAACTCGATCATCGGCAGCCTGCTGGTATATGCCTTCCTTGGCCTGTCGCCGGAAGCGGGCGCGGTCTATACGCTATGCACCGCGCTCGGCGAATTCTTTTACCACACCAGCGTCACCACGCCGCGCTGGGTCGGCTGGTTCTTCCAGCGCCCGGAAATGCACCGCATCCACCACCAGTACGGCCGCCACAAGAACAACTACGGCGACATCGTGTGGTGGGACATGCTGTTCGGTACTTACGAGAACCCGGAGAAGTTCGAAGCCTCCTGCGGATTCGATCCCGACAAGGAAGAACGCCTGGCGGACATGCTGGCCTACCGCGACGTCCACCAGGAGTGATCAGCGCAGCGGCAGCGCGATCGGCCGCATCGGCGCCGCATCCGCACCGCGCAGCTTGAGCGAGGCGCCGATAAAGGCAAATTCGTACACCTTGTCGCGCGCCAGCTCTTCCAGGTTGACCAGCTCCATGATCGGCACGCCGTGTTCGGCCAGCAGGTAGGTATGCACCGGGATGTAGTTGTCCTTGGCCTCGGAAGGGAAGGCTTCGAAACTCAGGTTGTCCGCGCCCACCACCATCGCGCCATTCTGCTCCACCAGGAAGCGCGCCGCATCCAGACCCATGCCCGGCGGATTCTGCATGAAGGCCTGCGCCTTCTCGAACTGCTGCATGCGCCCGGTGCGGATCAGCACCACATCGCCTTTTTGCAGCGCCACCTTCTGTCGCGTCAGCGCTTCTGCCAGGTCCTTGCCGGTCACGCGGTAGTTATCCGGCAGCATGGAGACGCCCTTGGCCGCCGCCACGTCGATAAGCACGCCGCGCGCCACGATCGGCGGCAGCTTCTCCGCACCGGCCACTTTCCAGCCGCGGTCGCCCAAGTGCTCGGAAGCCTTGAAGCCGTTCCAGATCTTGCCATTCAGGCCGAAGTGGTTGAGCGCATCGATATGGGTGCCCATGTGCGCATACATCGAGATGGCGCTGCCCGTATAGCTGACGTGCTGGTTCATCGCTTTGCCGGTCTCCATCGGGTCCGACAGCACATTGCCGTACGGCGTATGCGTCATCCACATCAGGTAAGGCGGATCGCCTGCTGCCTGCCAGCTTGGCATGCCGACGAAATAATCCACCGACAGGTCATAGGCGCGGCCGCCGCTGATGCGAGCCAGGATGGCCGCGCTGGAGGCTTGCGTAACCAGGTTCAATCGGCCGATTTCGTCCTGCGGCCCCCAGGGACTGGTGCCCGGTTCGGCAGCCATGGCGTTGGCGGACAGCAGCAGGGCGGTAAGGGCGGTTGCGAGTTTCATCTTGGTTCCTTTGTAAGAAATGTCAGTGAAGCCAGCATATTTGATTCTGCTGCTAAGATAATCGGGCGTTTTTGATAAAGACTTTTTACTCGAGGGATCGAATGGACAAGCTGGCAGCGATGCACGCCTTTCGCCGTGTCGTGGAACGCGGCAGCTTCAGCAAGGCGGCAGAGGAGTTGGGCCTGTCGCCGGCCGGCATCGGCAAGCAAGTGCGCTGGCTGGAGCAGGGCCTGAATGCCGCGCTCTTGCTGCGCACCACGCGCACCATGCGCCTGACCGACACCGGCCGTGCCTACTTCCAGGAATGCTGCCGCCTGCTCGACGAGCTGGAAGAGCTCGAGCGCAGCACCAGCGGCGCGCAGGCGGCAATGAAGGGGCGCGTGCGCATCAATGCCCCGATGTCACTCAGCCTGGTGGTGCTGCCGCCGCTGCTGGCACGCTTCATGGACCAATACCCCGAGATTGACGTCGAGCTCACCATGGCGGACCGCCTGCTCGATGTAGTGGCGGAAGGCTTCGACCTGTCGCTGCGCGTGCGCACCACGTTGCCCGATTCTTCTTTGGTGGTGCGCTCCGCCGGCAAGGTAGAGCAATGGCTGTGCGCATCCCCGTCCTACTTGCGCGAACACGGAACGCCGCAGGTGCCGCACGACTTGCTGGCGCATCGGGCGCTGGCTTTCCGCCTGGCGGAAGCTCCAGGCCTGTGGCGGCTGGAGGGGGAAGGCGGCCTGGTCGAAATCGAACCGCCAGTGCGCATGTGGCTGGACAACAGCCTGATGCTGGGACAGATGCTGGCGGCCGGGCAGGGCATCGGCTCGCTGCCGTCCTTCATTGCCAGGCCCATGCTGGCCCACGGCACGCTGGAGCGGGTGCTGCCCGCCTGGCAGTTGCGGCCGCGCGTCGCCTACATCGTTTACCCCGGCAACCGGCACTTGCAAACCAAGGTACGCACCCTCTCCGATTTCCTTGCGGCTGAATTGCCGCCACTGTTTTAGCGCCAAAGGACTGTAGCGATAATCCAGCGGTGAAAAGGCAGTTGCGTCGTGCATCGCTGCTGGCCGATCCCGGCCAGGGCGCGAAACAAGCCGCGCTCAAGCGAGACCTCGACCGGCTCGTTCACAAGCAAATTGTCCGGATACTTGGTGCCAAGGCACGCCCCTACGTCGAGGACCCGGATCCCTATATCATCCCCGACGATACGATGCGCGACTTCATCGAATTTCTGCGCCGGGGTTCTTTCCACATCGTATAGCTCAGCGCTTCAGGATCTTCGCCACCGGCGCCGGGCGCAGGCGGTACGCATCCGGCATGCCGGAACCGAGCAAGGGACGCAGGTACATACGGAAGGCGTCGGTCACACCGGTGCCTTTCTCGTCGATGAATTCATCTTCCATGGTGCGCGTCTTGCCCGCCACAGCGTCCAGCGGCAGCAGCTCATAGTCGACCGAATAGAAGCCGGTGCGCTTGATCGCCACCGAGCCATTGCGCTCGCCCCACATGGCGAACTGCACGGCCTTCTCACCCACTTCGCGCGCCTCGCGCTGGTCCACGTCCGACACGCAGCCGATGAAGGAGCGCTGCAGGTAGCCGAAGGTGTCGCCGCGCACGCGCTTGATGCCCAGCTTGTCCTTGATCTCGTCGCACAGCAGGTCGGCCAGCGCGCCGGTGCCCGATAGCTGCACATTGCCGTGCGCATCGCGCTCCACTTCCTTCGCCAGCAAAGTGGCAATCGGCTCGCCGGATGCATCGTGAATGCCTTCCGACACCGCAACCACGCAACGCCCGTAGCGCGCATAAGTATCTTTTACGTCGGCCAGGAACTGCTCGATAGAAAACACGCGCTCCGGCAGGTAGATCAGGTGCGGCCCATCGTCGGGGAATTTCTTGCCCAGCGCCGAAGCCGCCGTCAGGAAGCCCGCATGGCGGCCCATCACCACGCCCACATAGACGCCCGGTAGCGAGGCGTTATCCAGGTTGGCGCCGGCAAAGGCTTGCGCTACAAAGCGCGCAGCGGAAGGGAAGCCCGGCGTATGGTCATTGCCCACCAGGTCGTTGTCGATCGTCTTGGGAATGTGGATGGCGCGCAGCGGATAGCCGGCAGCCTGCGCCTGTTCGGCCACGATGCGCACCGTGTCCGAAGAATCATTGCCGCCGATGTAGAAGAAGTGCTCGATCTCGTGTGCCTTCAGGACCTTGAAGATGTCTTCGCAGTACTTCAGGTCCGGCTTGTCGCGCGTCGAACCGAGGGCGGAGGAGGGCGTGGCGGCGACCAGTTCCAGGTTATGGCTGGGCTCCTGCGTCAGGTCGACGAATTCCTCGTTGACGATGCCGCGCACGCCGTGCAGCGCGCCGTAGATGCGCGTCACGTTGCGGAAGCGGCGTGCCTCGAGCACGACGCCGACCAGCGACTGGTTGATCACGGCGGTCGGACCGCCCCCTTGTGCGACCAGAATTTTGCCAGACGACATCGCGCTGCCTCCTTCGAAGTGAGTGACGGACGAGCCGCCAGCTTACTCCGTTTTTGCCCCCGCACCGATATGCTTGTTGAGGAATTTTTCGACCCGGGTCCAGAAGTCGACCCGGTTCGCTGGTTCGCGCCAGCCATGTCCTTCGTCGGGATACTCGATCCATTCCACCGAGTCGTTGGATGCCCCCATGGCATCGCGTAGGCGTGTGCCGTGGACGATGGGCACGCGCCGGTCCTTGCCGCCATAGGCCAGCAGCAGGGGGCGCTTGATGCGTTGGGCCTGTTTCAGCGGCGAGGTGGCGGCAAACTGCGCCTGGTCCGTGGCAGGGTCGCCAATGAGTTCGGGCATGGTGTAGCGCTTTGAATCGGGCGAAACGTCGTCCGGGAAGCTCCATGCCGGGCTAAACAGCAAGTTGATGTCGGTGACGCCGACCCAGTCGATGCCGCACTGGTACAGCTCATGGTTGTTAATCAGCCCCATCAGCGTGGCGTAGCCGCCATAGCTGGCGCCGGCGATGCAGACCCGCTTGGGATCGGCGATGCCCTGGGCGACCGCCCATTGCATGCCGTCGGCCAGGTCGTCCTGCATCTTCAGCCCCCATTGTTTCCAGCCCGCCTTGTAAAGCTTGACGCCAAAGCCGGTGCTGCCCCGGAACTCGGGCTGCAGCACGGCGTAGCCGCGTGAAGCGAGGAATTGCACGTCCGGGCGCCAGCCCCATTGGCTGCCGCGCACCCACGGCCCGCCGTGCACCAGCACCACCATCGGCAGGTTCTTGCGCTTGCCTGCCGGCAGGGTCAACATGGCCGGGATCTCCAGGCCATCGCGCGCGATATAGCGCACTTCCTGCTGCATGCCCATTTGTTCCGGCCTGATGTCCGGATAAGACGCGCCCACGTTCGATAATCTGGCGGTCGCGCGCTCGTAGCTGTAGAAGCGTTCCGGCTGGGTGTCGGAGTATGAGCGCACCAGCACGAATGGCGCCGCCTCCTCCTGCGCTAGGGTGAGGACATTGATCGTATGCGGCAGCTGCTGGTCAATGTCCGCTTGCATGGCCTGCAGCGTTGGCTCGAACCACTGCGCGCCGACGCCATCGCGCAGGTATTGCACGCCGAGCAGCTTGCCGTTTCGCACCACCAGCTTGCCGCTGAAATCGTAGCCGTCCAGCGCCAGCAGCGGCTCGGCCTCCAGCTGGCCGCTACCCATGGCATAGCGGAATAGCGCAGACTTGTCGCCGCGGGGACTCGCCACATACAGCGTATCGCCGCCGCCAAAGCCCAGCGGCGAGAAAGGCGGCAGTCCGCTGCGCCGGTCGAAGCTGGCGAGGGTGCGCCATTGCTGCTCGCCGCTGCGCAGGTGGATCGCGACCTTGCCCCGGGCGTAGGTGGTAGCCAGGCGCGGATTGCCTTCCTTGTCCAGCATCCAGCCGGTGGCCTGTTCCGGGCCCTTCACCATTTCATGGCTGCCGTCGGAAGTATCCAGGCGCCACAAATTGGCATACGCATTCTCATGCGGTCCATCCTGGCGCGGTTCCAGGAAATAGGCGATGTTGGAATTCCTGGCACCGTCGTAGTCGAGCAGCACGATGCGGCGTGCCAGCATCAGATGGGCGGAGGCTTTGTTTTTCAGCTCCATGCCGGGCGCATCGACGGCCAGCTGCAGCATGCCGCTGCCGTCGCGGTTGATGGCGAACATGGCGAGTCCGAGTACGCTATCGGACGCGCTGCGGTTGACATTGGCCGACTCGAACACCAGGCGCCGGTCATTGACCCATTGTACCGACGTGACATCGGCATCCTGGAAATTGGCAATTACTTTCGCGCTGCGCGCCGCCAGGTCGGCCACCATCAACTGGCTGCGGCCCCCCGCATGGCTGTTAAGCAATGCCAGGAATTTTCCGCTGGGAGAAATCACGGCGCCGCCAAACAGTGGCCGGTTGAAGAAGGCCTGCGCCGGCGGAAGCGTCACCGCGGCAGCGGCCGGCAACGCGACCCAAAGCAGGATGGCCGCGACAGGCGCCAGCACGACCCGGGCGATCTGCATGCAGCTTACCTTTGCAGCGCACTTGCGCCCGCGCCGATATGCTTGTCGAGGAACTTCTCAACCCGGCCCCAGAAGTCGAGGCGGGTCTTCAGCGTGCTCCAGCCGTGGCCTTCACCCGCATACTCAATGAACTCGGCATCGGCCTTGGCATCCTGCAGCGCACTACGCATCTTGCTGAAATGTGGCATCGGCACGCGGCGATCATCGCTGCCATGCGCCAGCAGCAAGGTGCGTTTGATGCGGGCAGCTTGTTTCAGCGGCGAGGTGGCGATGAACTGTGCAGCGTCCTTTTCCAGGTCTCCCAGCAGAACCGGCGCGCCAAAGGCCTTGTAGTCCTGGTTCATGTCGGACAGTACCGCCATGCCGTTTTCAAACATCAGCGGAATATCGGTAACAGCAGCATAGGCGATACCGCAGCGGAACAGTTCCGGATTGTTGACCAGCCCCATCAACGTGGCGTAGCCACCGTAGCTGCCACCCATGATGCAGACGCGGCCTGGATCGGCAATCCCTTTATCCACCGCCCATTTAACGCTGTCGGCGATATCGTCCTGCATTTTCAGGCCCCACTGCTTCCAGCCTGCGCGGAACAAGTTGACCCCGTAACCGGTCGAACCGCGGAATTCCGGCTCCAGCACGGCGTAGCCGCGTGAGGCAAGAAACTGTGCATTGGCATCCCATTCCCACTCAGAGCCCCGCAAGTAGGGCCCACCGTGCACCATCACCACCATCGGCAAGGGCTTGCCGGCCTTGGCCGGCAGCGTCAGCCAAGCGGGGATCTCGAGGCCGTCGCGGGCGCGATACTTCATGATGTCTTTCCGCCCCATTTCGCTAGCCTTGATATCCGGATGCTCGCCTCCCAGCACCTTTAAGACATGGCTCTTCCTGTTATAAAGCGAAAAGAAGTCGGGTTGCCGGTCGGAGTGGCTGGTGACCAGCACCCAGTCGGTTTCGGGCAGCACCGGTGGCGTCATGACATTGATGAGCCCGGGCAATTTCTGGTCTACCTCTTGCTGGGTTGCCTGCAGGCCGGCGTCGAACCACGCACTAGCGCTGGCATCGGCGGTGTAATGGATGCCGGCCAGGCGCTTGTTTGAGTATACTGCTGTGCCGGTGAAATCAAAGTCGGCTAAAGACACCAGGGGATCCGGATCCAGCTTTCCGCTCGCCAGGTCCATCAGGTACAGGGCCGCCTTGTCGCCATTCCGCCAGGTCTTGACCAGCAGCCGTTTTTCGTCGAAGAAGCCGATGGGGAAAACGCCCGCCTGGGCGCTGCCATAAGACGGGAAATTCGCCAGTTCCTGCCATTCGCCGGCGGCGTTGCGGTAGTGAATGGTATCCTTGCCATCCTTTTCGGACACCATGATGCTGGGCTGGCCTTTCTGGTCCAGCATCCAGCCCTGAGGCGGTGCCGGCCTGCCGACTGGCGTGGCCACGCCATTGGTCGTGTTCAGCTTGATCAGCTCAGTCCGTTCGAGGGAATAGCCATTCTTTTCCGGCCAGATCAGGCGGCGCATGTAAATGCTGTCGGAGTCCTGTGCGCCGGCTCCGGCCATCAGATAAGTATTCCAGGGCTCCATCCTGGTCTTGATGCGGCTGCTGGTGGAAGACTGGTCGGCCCAGGTGTGCTCCACCAGCTGGCGTGGTTCGCTGCCGTCGCGGTTGATGCCGTAGAGCCCGGGGGCAAACCAGCGATCGCCTGGTCCGCTACGGAAATCGAGTACGGTATACACCAGCCTGTTGTCATTCACCCAGCGGAAATCGGCGACGTCGTTTTCGCCGCGTACACCGCCGATGATTTTCTGTGTCTCCGTGTCCAACACAACCATGCCGTCACGGTGGCTATCGTCACCGGCGCGCAACGCAACATAGCGGCCGCTGGGGGACAGCTTGGCATCCTTGAAACGCGGCGCTTCGAAGAAATTCTGGAGCGACGGAGCTGCTTGGGCCAGGCTGGATACGGCAGCCAGCCCTGCCAGGAAGTACTTGATCATGCTCGTCCTCGTTATTGATTTGCGGCGGCTGCTTTGCCGATATGCTTGTCGAGGAACGTCTCGACCCGGCCCCAGAAGTCGAGCCGGGTCTTCAGTGTGCTCCACCAGTGGCCTTCGCCGACGTAGTCGACAAATTCCGCATCGGCCTTGGCTTCGCGCAAGGCGCTGCGCATCTCCGTGTAATGCGGATACGGCACACGGATGTCGTCGGTACCATGCGCCAGCAGCAGAGGGCGTTTGATGCGCGCCGCTTGTTTCAGCGGTGAGGTCGCGACAAACTGCGCGGCGTCCTTTTCCAGGTCGCCCACCAGGACGGGCAGGCCATAAATCTTGTAGTCGGACGGCAGGTCGGACAGCACGGCCATGCCGTTGGAATACTGAAGCGGGATGTCGGCAACGGCAGCGTAGGCGATGCCGCAGCGATAGAGGCCCGGATCGTTGATCAGTCCCATCAAGGTGGCATAGCCGCCATAGCTGCCGCCCATGATGCAGATACGGTCCGGATCGGCGATGCCTTTTTCCACGGCCCACTTGACGCTGTCGGCGATATCGTCCTGCATTTTCAGGCCCCATTGTTTCAGGCCGGATGCGAACAGATGGTAACCGTAGCCGGTCGAGCCGCGGAATTCCGGTTGCAACACCGCGTAGCCGCGCGAAGCCAGGAACTGGCTGTCGGCATCCCAGCCCCATTCAATACCGCGCAAGTAAGGACCACCATGCACCAGCACGACCATAGGCAGCTTCTTGCCGCCCTTGGCCGGCAGTGTCAGCCACGCCGGCACTTCCAGGCCGTCACGGGCACGGTATTTCACGATGTCCTGGCGGCCCATTTCGCTGGACTTGATATCAGGGTGCGTGCTGCCCAGGCCCTTGAGCTCGTGGGTTTTGCTGTTGTACAGGGAATAGAAGCGCGGCTGGCGGTCCGAGTAACTCACGACCAGCAGCCAGTCGGTTTCCGGATGCGTTGGCGGAGTGATTAGGTTGGTCATGCCGCCGATCAGCTTGTCCACTTCCGCCTGGGCCGCTTTCAATGCAGGGTCGAACCAGGCGCTGGAACGCGCATCGGCCAGATAATGCAGGCCTGCCAGGCGACGGTTCGAGTAAACCATCGTGCCATTGAAGTCGAAGTCTGCCATGGCCACCAGCGGATTCGGATCGAGCTTGCCGGTCGCCAAGTCCAACAGGTAAAGGGCTGCCTTGTCGCCATTCCTGCGGGTCTTGACCAGCAGGTGCTTGTCGTCATAGAAGCCGATAGGAGCGAGGGAGTCCGCATCGCTGCCGTAGGCCGCTTGCGTAATGATGTCCCGCCATTCGCCGTTGCCGTTGAGGTGGTGGATGGTGTCCTTGCCGTCCCTGGAGGAAATCAGGATCGTCGGCTCGCCTTTGTTGTCCAGCATCCAGCTTTCGGCGTTGCCTGGATGGCTGAGAACGACGCCTTGTCCCGTTACGGTATTCAACTTGACCAGCTCATTGCGCTCGATCTCAAAGCCGGGCCGATCCGACCACATGGGACGTGCAAGATAGACTGTGTCGGAATCCTGCGCACCGTCCTCTTTCATCAGGAAAGTATTCCATGGCTCGAGGCGCGACTTGATATGGCTTCCAAGGCCGGAGTCCATGCGGCGGTGTGCGACCAGCTGCCGCATTTCCTTGCCGTCACGGCTCATGGCGTACAGGCCCGGAGCGAAACTCTTGTTGCCCCATGCGATATTGTGGTCTGCCACTGTGTACAGCAAGCGGTTATCGTTGACCCAGCGGATATTGCCGACGTCGTAGTCGGCCATGCGGCCGCCGCCCACCACTTTCAGTGTCTCGTTATCGAGCACCATCACCGAGTCGCGGCTCTCATTGCTGCCCACGCGCAGGGCCAGGTAGCGGCCGCTCGGCGAAAGCTTGGCTTCTTTATAGTGGGGGGCTTCGAAGAATTGCTGGGCCGGCGGCGCAGCGTGGACCAGTCCGGCGGCAGCGGCCAGGACGGCAAGGAGGGGCAGGGATCGGATTGTCATAGGAAACGAATGTTACCGTAATGGCAATCCCAAATCCTAGCCAAATGTAACGGCCGTCTATTCGGGCGTGCGGATGTGGCGTACAAGCGACACAGTCCGATCATCCGGGGCCGGCGTCAGCAGGCTGATCGCCACCAGTGCCGCCAGTCCCGCCGGCACGCCGAACACGCCGGCAGAATTGGCTGCGATGCCGAACCATTGGCCGCTGACGCTGCCGCCCAGCACGGGGTTAGCGTGCAGCATGTAATACAGGCAGGTAAAGAAGCCTGCCACCATTGCAGCCATCGCGCCATACTGGTTGGCGCGCTGCCAGAACACGCCGGCCACCAGGGCCGGGAACAGCGTCGATGCCGCCAGCGAGAAGGCGGCGCCGACCAGCGACAGGATGTCGCCCGGCTTGGTCGAGGCGGCATAGGCCGCGATGAAGGCCACCGCCAGCAGCAGCAGCTTGGAAATCGTCACCCGCTTCTGGGTCGAAGCCTGCGGATCGACCAGCTTGTAGTACACGTCATGCGACAGCGCATTGGAAATCGCCAGCAGCAGGCCATCGGCGGTGGACAGCGCGGCGGCCAGGCCGCCTGCCGCCACCAGTCCCGACACCACATACGGCAAGCCCGCAATCTCCGGCGTGGCCAGCACCAGCACGTCGCCGTCGATCTGGATTTCGGCCAATTGCACGATGCCGTCCAGGTTGATGTCGCTGATCGACAGCAGAGGATTGGCCTTGTCCACGTTGGCCCAGTACGACACCCAGGTTGGCAAATGGGCGAAGTCGCTGCCCACCAGCGAGCTGTAGATATCGTACTTCACCAGCACCGCCAGCGCCGGGATGGTCAGGTACACCAGCAGGATGAAAAACAGGGTCCAGAACACCGACACCCGCGTTGCCTGCACCGAAGGCGTGGTGTAGGAGCGCATCAGGATGTGCGGCAGGGCCGCCGTGCCCACCATCAGGCAGAACACCAGCGCCAGGAAGTTGTTGCGCTTCTGGTCCGACTGCTCGCGGTCGGCGCCGGGGAATGGCTCGGCATGTTTCACGGGTTCGCGTCCGCGCGCCAGGTTGTAGTTGCGCTGCGCGGTCCACACGGCGGCTGCGTCTTCCACGGTTTTCGGATAGTTGGCCAGCGCGCGTTCCGCAGCGCGGATTTCCAGCAGCGAGCCGTTGCGCTGCTTGACCATGTCCAGGTTGTGCTGCGCTTCCAGCCGGCCTGAATCCCAGGACGCGGGCAAGCCATGCAGCCGCACGCCAAAGTCTTCGGCGCGCTGCAGGAACACTTCGCGCACCTCGGCTTCCTTGTCGTCATGCGCCAGCTGCACCTCGCGCGCACTGAGCTTGGGCAGCAGCTTGCCGTAAGCGACCTGCGGCACCGGGTTGCCCCCGTGCTTGACCGCCAGCCACATGGCGGGCATCAGGAACGCCACCAGGATAATGATGTACTGTGCCACCTGGGTCCAGGTGATCGCCCGCATGCCGCCCAGGAAGGAGCACACCAGGATCGACGCCAGGCCGAGGAAGATGCCGACCGAAAAGTCGACGCCGGTGAAGCGCGAAGCGATCAGCCCGACCGCGTAAATCTGCGCCACCACGTAGGTGAAGGAAACGACGATGGTGGCGCCGACCGCCATCAGCCGCACCGCGCGCCCGCCATGGCCGCCGCCGTAGCGTGCCGCCAGGAAGTCGGGGATCGTATATTGCCCGAACTTGCGCAGGTAGGGCCCGATCAGCAGCGCCACCAGGCAGTAGCCGCCGGTCCAGCCCATGATGTAGGCCAGCCCGTCGAAGCCGTGCAGGTACAGGCCGCCCGCCAGCGAGATGAAGGATGCGGCGGAAATCCAGTCGGCGGCCGTGGCCATGCCGTTGAACAGCGAAGGCACGCGCCGTCCCGCCACGTAATACTCCGCCACGTTGGACGTGCGGCTGATGACGCCGATCGCCGCATACAGGATGATGGTGGCGAACATGAACAGGTAGCCGATCCACAGGCGCGGCATGCCTTCTTTCTCCAGCATCGCCAGCGCGAGCAGGAACATGGCGAAACAGGCGGTGAAGATCGCGTAGTAGCGCTGCAGCTTGCGGAAGAAGGGCGTCCTCATGCCTGGCCCTCGCTCTCGCCGCGGTAGCGCCGCTCCAGTGCGCGCATGCGCCAGGCGTAAAAGCCGATGATGGCGAGATAGATCAGCGAAGCGCCTTGTGCCGCCAGGTAGAACGACAGCGGCCAGCCGAAGATCGACAGCCCGCTCAATTCGCGCGCAAAGAAAATGATGCAGAAGGTGGCGAGCAGCCAGGTGGCGAGCAGCCATCCTGTCATGCGGCGTACGCGGCGCCAGTGGCGCTCGAGCTTATCCAAAATGCGGTACCTCTTCTTCTTCGGCTGGCGTGTCCGGCGCGCGCAGCGGGAACGTGACGCGGAACAGGCAGCCCGGATGTTTCGGGTCGGTGGTGCGCGGGTTGGCAAACAGGTCGACTTCCGCGCCGTGCTGCTGCGCCACTTCGCGTACGATCGGCAGGCCCAGGCCGGAGCCTTCGGTATTGCTGCCCAGGATGCGGTAGAAACGCTCGAACACATGTCCGCGTTCGGCCGCAGGAATGCCGGGGCCATTGTCTTCCACTTCGAGCAGCGCGTGCCTGCCGGTGCGGCGTACGCGTACCGTTACTGCGCTGCCGCGCGGCGTGTAGCGCAAAGCGTTGTCGATCAGGTTGGACAGCATTTCGCGCAGCATCATCGGGTTGCCGGAAATCGGCACGTCCTCGGGCGGCGGCTCGTAGCCAAGGTCGATGCCGTAGTTGAACGATGCCTGCACCCAGTCGTGCACGGTGTTGCGCGCGACTTCCCCCAGCTCCAGCGGTTCCATGGTGGTGCCGGCCTGCGGCTGGTTCTCGGCGCGCGCCAGCGCCAGCAGCTGGTTGACCAGGCGGGTGGCCGCCTGCGATGACTTGGCCAGCTGTTCCAGCGACCGGTGTACTTCCGCTTCGTCGGTCTGGCGCAGCGCCAGTTCCGATTGCGTGCGCATGCCGGCCAGCGGGGTCTTCATCTGGTGCGCGGCATCGGCGATGAAGCGCTTCTGCGAATCGATCGACAGCTTCAGGCGCTCCAGCATTTCATTGAGCGACTTGACCAGCGGTGTGATTTCTTCCGGCACTTGGCGCGGCGGGATCGGGCTCAGGTCGTCGGAGGGGCGGGCGCGGATGCGTTCCTGCAGTTCACGCAGTGGCAACAGGCCGCGCGACAGGGCAAACCACACCAGGGCCAGCACGATCGGCAGGATGATGAACTGCGGCAGGATCACGCCCTTGATGATTTCATTGGCCAGCTTGGCGCGCTTGTCCAGCGTTTCACCCACCTGCACCAGGGCCCAGCGCGGCGGTTGCGCCTTGTCTTCTTCCAGGTTGACCCAGGTATGGGCGATGCGGATCGGCGTGCCGTGCAGGTTGGCATTGCGGAAAATGACTTCGCCCGAGCGGAATTCCTGCAGTTCCGGGTCCTGTTTCGGCGGCGGCGGCAGGTCGCGGTCGCCGTCCACGTAGCTGCCGCTGGGGGCGCTGATCTGGTAATAGATATTGTCGACGTCGTCGGCACGCAGGATGTCGCGCGCCGGGCCGGGCAGGCGCGGAATCACGCCGGCTACTTCGCGCACCTGTTGCGTCAGCACGGTGACGGTGTCTTCCAGCGCATGGTCGAAGGGCTGGTTGGCGATCGATTTCGCCACCAGGTAAGTGATGGCGATGCTCATCGGCCACAGCAGCAGCAGGGGAGCGAGCATCCAGTCGAGGATCTCGCCGAACAGCGAGTGCTGGATCTCGTTCTCTTCGGCGGCCGGGGCGTGGTCCCAGTCGGCGGCCTGCTGCTCGCCGTTCACGGTGCAGCCGGCGGTTGCGGCGGGTTGAATTTCTCCAGGCAGTAGCCGAGGCCGCGCACGGTGGCGATGCGGATGCCGCCCACTTCAATCTTCTTGCGCAGGCGGTGCACGTACACCTCGATGGCGTTGTTGCTGACCTCTTCGCCCCATTCGCACAGGTGGTCCACCAGCTGCTCTTTCGACACCAGGCGACCGGTGCGCGCCAGCAGGATTTCCAGCAGGCCCAGTTCGCGCGCCGACAGGTCCAGCATCTGCTCATTGATATAGGCGCTGCGCCCGACCTGGTCGTAGGTCAGCGGGCCGTGCTTGACGACGGTGGAGCCGCCACCCTGGCCGCGCCGGGTCAGGGCGCGCACCCGCGCTTCCAGCTCGGACAGCGCGAAGGGCTTGGCCATGTAATCGTCGGCGCCCAGGTCGAGGCCGTTGACCCGCTGCTCGACCGAATCGGCGGCGGTCAGGATCAGCACCGGCAGCAGCGAGCCGCGCGAGCGCAGGCGGCGCAGCACTTCCAGGCCGGACATCTTGGGCAAGCCCAGGTCCAGGATCAGCAGGTCGAATTCCTGGGTGGACAGGGCTGTGTCGGCCTCCTGCCCGTTTTTTACGCAGTCGATCGCATAGCCGGACTGGCGCAGGGAGCGCGTCAGGCCGTCCGCGAGGACGCTGTCATCTTCGGCTAATAGGATACGCATGGGACTACTGTACTCCAGCCGTTTGACTTTTCGCAAAGTTTGCAAAAAGGGGCTTGTCAAAAGCACTGTAATTTTATACAGTACCACCTGTACAACGTAGTGACCCAATTCATTTAGCCCGCGAAAGATCATCATGGACGACAAAAAAGGCGCAGTACCTGCATCGGAAAAAGCCAAGGCCCTGGCGGCCGCACTGGCCCAGATTGAAAAGCAGTTTGGCAAAGGCTCCGTGATGCGCATGGACGCATCGGCCCCGATCGAGGAAGTGCAGACTGTCTCCACCGGCT
>Ga0102588_1000515_pt1 | contig 40480 bp, 37 predicted proteins | sample AraplaMF_Col_mMS_FD_76854 | JGI IMG/M metagenome (GOLD analysis project Ga0102588, IMG submission 76854) | Arabidopsis root microbial communities from the University of North Carolina, USA - plate scrape MF_Col_mMS (SPADES assembly) (version 2) | ecosystem: Host-associated > Plants > Roots >...
TGCCGGTAATAGCTCCCGCCTTCAGGATCTCGATCTTCGTTCCGGGCGCCGGGGCGTAGCCCGAGGCAAGAGTGACGTCGAGGTCGCCGGAGAGCGCCGCCTTACCCGCAATGACCAGCGTGCCCGCGCCGTCAGCGCCGATTGTCGGCTTCGTCGCGGCATTGGCGAGCTGCTGGTAATCACCGCCTACAGTCAGGGGCTTATCGGCCGCCAGGACGAGAGAACCGCCGTTCACGGACAGTCCGCCGGTGCCGAAGGCCGAGGGCGAGCCTGCCACCAGCACGCCTTCTTCCAGCACCGTGCCGCCGGCATAGCTGTTGGCGCCGGAAAGGCCGAGAATGCCGCTGCCGCGCTTCGCCAGTTTGCCCCTGCCGCCGATATCGTTGCGCCAGGTATCGATCGCATTGAAGCCGCCCTTTGCGGCATCCATCGTCACGGTCACGTCCTGATCGAAGGCGCCATAGCCGTCTGCGGCGGCAAACAGGTTGAGGCGGCCGTAACCTTCGGCATCATCGAGCAGCGGATAACCCGAGGCGATCTCAGTCGTCTTCAGCACGTCGCGGCGCTGCTCGCCGTCGAGATAGGGCAGACGCGTTTCGAGAAGCGCTTCGGCGCCCTGCGGCACGCGGGCCAGCTGGTCGGTCCCATGAATGCTAGGCAGGCCATAGCTCAGGCGCTGCAGCACGTAAGCGCGGTTGGCGTCATGATCTGCGAAACGGTCTGCGGCGAGCGGCGCAGCATGAGCCACGACTTCAAGCGCGCCCGCATCCGCAACGCCTGATTTGGCAATGAGCCATGACTGCGCTTGGGCGTAAGCATCGCTCTTCAGCGCGGAGTTGTCGGCCTTGTTCAGATTATAGACGACCGTGGCGGTGCCGAGCATGCGACCGCCCATCACGTCGAGCGGAGAATGCATGCCGGCAAGGATACGGTCCTCACCCATTTCGCTGGCGCGCGTGATCATCTCCTGAAAGCGCTGCGGTACGAGATAGGCCATGGCGAGCGCGTCCCGCCAGGCTTCCGCCGTATGCCCGCTCGGAAAGCCACCGTCCTCGACCGGCTTGCCGCTCTTGGCGGGCTCAAGCGTCGGGACCACCGACACCTCCTGGCTCCAGCGGTAGGGACGGCCATATTTGAAATAACGCTTGGCGGGCTCCGTCGAGCCGTCACCGCTTGCGGCATTGATGAAGTCGATGGCAAGGCCCATGTCCGGATTGGCGTCGGTCTTGTTTTCCGTGTCCGGCTTGCTGCCGGCGCCGCGATTGTTGCCCTTGTCGTCGTATTTGATCGTCGTGGCATCGGCCGCGACTTCGGTGATCGTGGTGATCTGCTTCGAGCCCGCCTTCCACGCATCCGTCAGCGGCCCGAGGCCATCGACAATGCTGGCATTCTTGCCCCGCCGATCGTCGAGATAGGCAGCAACCGCCTGATTGGCCGTCCGTGCGCGCGTCGCCTTGACGACATAGGCGATGTTCGCATCATGGACGAGCTTGTTGACGACCTGGCCGTCGGTCTTGCTGGAGGGAACACCGTCCCAATCCGTCTTGGCAACCGCAGGGCAATTGTCCTTGGCCGGGGCCTCTACACCGGCATCGACGAACGGCGTGCGCGGCGTCCAGACTTCGAGGAAGCCGGAGAGAAGATGGACGGCGGCATTGGTGTCCACTGTCGAGAAGCAGGCGTCGCCGCGTTTGTTGGTGTTTCCGGCCTCCACATAAGGTGCTTTCGCAGCCGTTGCCTGCTCGGCGGCGGCAAGCGATGGCACGATCGAAAGAAGGCAGACGAGCGCAGTACTCAGGCGGCAAAGGCTTGGAACAGACATGGTGATACCCGAAATGGTTGAACGGACTGCGGGAGAGTTAGAGCCCTTATGTGACAGACCGGTTTCAAAAATATTGCCGTTCTGTGAATCTGCCGGCGTTCCGCCTCTTGCCTTTCCCGCCCATCCCGCCAAAAGTGGCTCTGAGACGATAAGCTGACCGGAACGCCGGAAAGAGGGCATGACAGCGCGCCAACGCATCATTCCGGTGAGACGCGAATATAATCGCTGGGTCGCCAACCAAACGCTCGAAGACTACGCGCTGCGCTTTACAGCCAAGAGCGCCCGCCGCTTCTCCTCCCAGCGCATCTCGCAGACGGCGATCGGCGCCATCTCCTTCCTGGCTCTCGAAGCGATCGGCGGGGCCATCACGCTCTCCTACGGCACGACAAACGCCTTCTTCGCCATAATCGTCGCCTCGATCGCCATGCTCACAATCGGCCTACCGATCAGCCGATACGCCATTCGCCACGGCGTCGATATCGACTTGCTGACGCGCGGCGCAAGCTTCGGCTATATCGGCTCGACCATCACCTCGCTGATCTATGCAAGCTTCACCTTCATGCTGTTTGCAATCGAGGCCTCGATCATGTCCGGCGCACTGGAACTGACGCTCGGCATACCCCTATGGATCGGCTACATCATCAGCGCCGTCATGGTGATCCCGCTCGTCACGCACGGCGTGCGGCTGATCAGCAAGTTCCAGCTGATGACCCAGCCCTTCTGGATCGTCCTCAACATCCTGCCCTTTATCTTCATCGCCTTCCTCGACTGGGGCCAATTCGATGTCTGGCGAGCCTTTGCCGGCATTCGCCATGCCTCCGGCCCTCCCGGCACCGTCGCAGATTTCAACCTTGTGGAATTCGGCGCAGCATCCGCCGTCATCCTCGCGCTCATGTCGCAGATCGGCGAACAGGCGGACTTCCTGCGCTTCCTGCCGCCGGACCCGCAGCGCAAATGGCGCCACCGCCTCGCCGTTTTCCTCGCCGGTCCCGGCTGGGTCGTCATCGGCGCACCGAAACTGCTCGCCGGCTCTTTCCTCGTGGTGCTGACCTTCACATCCGGCGTGCCGGTCGACCGTGCCGCCGACCCGGCACAGATGTACCTGACTGCCTTCGGCTACATGATCCCCTGGCACAATGCCGCCCTGCTGCTGATGGCCGCCTTCGTGGTCGTCTCGCAGCTGAAGATCAATGTGATGAATGCCTATGCCGGCTCGCTCGCCTGGTCGAACTTCTTCTCGCGTCTGACGCACAGCCATCCCGGCCGCGTTATCTGGCTGGTCTTCAACGTGGCGATCGCCCTGCTCCTGATGGAACTCGGCATCTACCGGCTGCTTGAGGAAACGCTCGGCATCTTCTCGATCATCGCCATGGCCTGGCTCTGCACCATCTCGGCCGATCTTTTCATCAACAAGCCGCTCGGCCTTGCCCCTCCCGGCATCGAATTCAAGCGCGCCCACCTCTACGACATCAACCCGGTTGGCCTCGGCGCAATGACGTTGTCGGCCGGCGTCGCGCTGATTGCCCATTTCGGTGTCTTCGGTTCGGTCGCCGCCTCGCTCGCCCCCTATATCACACTGGTGATCGCGCTCATCGCCTCGCCTGCCCTCGCCTGGGCAACCAGGGGCAAGTTCTACCTCGCCCGCAAGCCGCGCCATGCCTGGAAGAACCTGACCAGCATCACCTGCTCCGTCTGCGAACATCCCTTCGAGCCGGAGGATATGGCCTGGTGCCCAGCCTATGCCGCGCCGATCTGCTCGCTCTGCTGCTCGCTCGACAGCCGTTGCCACGACATGTGCAAGCCGAACGCCCGCCTCAATGCGCAGGTCGGTGCCGTCGCAAAGACCCTGCTGCCGGAAACCATCGTCGAGAAACTGACGACCCGCCTTGGCCGCTATGGCATTGCCGTGGCACTGGCACTGACGGCCGTCGGCGCGATCCTTGCGATGATCGCCCATCAGGTGGCCTCGGCCTCGCCGGAGACCGCCGAAGTCGTCAACCGCACCATCCTGATCGTCTTCTTCGTCTTCTCGGTCATCGCCGGCATTGCCTGCTGGTTCTATGTGCTCGCCCATGACAGCCGCGTCGTCGCCGAGGAGGAATCCTCCCGCCAGAACACGCTTCTGCTCAAGGAAATCGCCGCTCACAAGAAGACCGACGCCGCGCTGCAGACCGCAAAGGAAACGGCCGAAGCCGCCAATCGCGCCAAGAGCCGCTACGTGGTGGGCTTGAGCCACGAACTGCGCACGCCGCTGAATGCCGTCCTCGGTTACGCCCAGATCCTCGAACGCGACGAGACCATCCCCGCCCCGCGTCAATCCTCCATCAAGGTCATCCGCCGCAGCGCCGAGCATCTTTCCGGCCTGATCGATGGCCTTCTGGATATTTCGAAGATCGAAGCCGGCCGCCTGCAGGTCTATTCGAACGAGATCAACATCCAGGATTTCCTCGACCAGATCGTCGACATGTTCCGGCCGCAGGCGCAGGCGAAAGGCCTCACCTTCATCCACGACCGCTCGCAGGCTCTGCCGCAATTCGTACGCACCGACGAGAAGCGATTGCGCCAGATCCTCGTCAACCTGCTCTCCAACGCCATCAAATTCACCGACGAAGGCAGCGTCACCTTCGATGTCGGCTATCGCAGCCAAGTCGCGACCTTCACCGTCTCCGACACCGGCCGTGGAATCGCCGAACAGGATCTGACGCGCATTTACGAACCCTTCCAGCGCGGTGAAGCAGAAAGCGTGCGGCCCATGCCCGGCCTCGGTCTTGGCCTGACCATTACCCGTCTTCTAACCAACACGCTCGGCGGCGAAATCGCGGTCAACAGCGAAAAGAACAAAGGCTCGACCTTCCGTGTCCGCCTCATGCTGTCGGCCGTGATGCGCCCTGCCGCTCCGCCGCAGGAAAAGAAGATCGTCGGCTATGACGGCCCGCGCCGCACGATCGTCGTCGTTGATGACAACGAGGATCATCGTGAGATGATGCGCGAAATCCTGGTCCCACTCGATTTCATCGTGCTGACGGCAGCAAGCGGCCTGGACTGCCTGACGCTCGTCGAAGGCATCGAGCCAGATCTCTTCCTCGTCGATATCTCCATGCCCGGCATGAACGGCTGGCAGCTCGTTTCTCGGCTGCGTGAGACGGGACGCGCCGCGCCGATCGTGATGCTGTCAGCCAATATCGGCGACGCAGCCGCTCACAGCGACAGCGACGACAGCCACAATGATGCGATCGGCAAGCCGGTCGATATCAAACAACTGCGCGATAAGCTGGCCCTGCATCTCGGCCTGAAGTGGCTCTATGCCGACGATCAGGCGCCGGCTCCGGCACCTGCAGCCATATCGCTGAAGGGTCCGGGGGCTGCACATGTGCAGGAACTGCTGCGGCTTGGCGAGATCGGCTACATCAGGGGCATAGAAGCCAAGCTCGCCGACCTTGCCAAAATGGAGGCAAATCAGCCATTCACCGAGGAGCTCCGCTCCTATGTCGCCGCTTTCGACCTCGCCGGCTTCATGGATTTCCTGCACAAATTCGAAGAAAAGGGTGAAACCGTTGGCTGAGCTTCCTCGCGACATCGTTCTTTTGGTTGACGATTCGCCCGAAGCGCTCGGCTTTTTGACCGACGCGTTGGAACAATCAGGCTTTTCCGTGCTGATCGCCACATCAGGCTCGGCCGCGCTCAATATCGTTGAGCGCATCACGCCGGATCTCATCCTGCTCGATGCGGTCATGCCCTCGATGGACGGCTTCGAAACCTGCCGCAGGCTGAAAGCCAATGCCGCCGTCGCCCAAGTGCCGGTCATCTTCATGACCGGGCTGACCGAAACCGAGCATGTCGTGCATGCCTTGGAATCGGGCGGGGTCGACTACCTGTCGAAACCGATCAACATCGATGAACTGCGCGCCCGCATTCGCGTTCACTTGCGCAATGCCCGCTCGGCCCAAAGCGCGCGCGTGGCACTCGATGCCGCCGGCCGTCATCTGCTGGCCGTGAAGGGAAATGGCGCGATCCATTGGTCCACGCCGCAGGCCACCCGCCTCGTCAATGCCGCCATGGGAAGCGACGATGGCATGGAGGTCGTCTCCCGCACGATCGGCACCTGGATGAAGGAGCGTGCCGTCGCCGCACGTGACGCCCTCATCTCCATCGCTCATGTCGGTCAGGCCGCTCTTCAGCTCGCCTTCCTCGGCGCCATCGGCCCCGACGAATATCTCTTCCGCCTGACGGCTGCCAACCAGCGCAGCGACGACGAAGTCCTGCGCCGGCATTTTTCACTGACGCAGCGCGAGTCTGAAGTGCTGATGTGGATCGCCAAGGGCAAGGCCAATCGCGATATCGGCGAAATTCTCGGCCTGTCCGCGCGCACGGTGAACAAGCACCTCGAACAGATCTATGTGAAGCTTGGCGTGGAAAACAGGGCATCCGCCGCCGTGAAGGCGGCGCATGTGTTGCATGAGATGTGAGGGTGTCGGAAGGCCTCAGGCCACCCGATCCGGCACGCTCCTCCCCTCGAAGAATTCAGTCACATTCTCCACGACCTTCATCCCCATCGCCGTGCGCGTCTCCTCCGTCGCGCTGCCGAGATGCGGCAGCAGGACGACATTTTCCATCCGCCGCAGCGCTTCCGGCACATGCGGCTCCGCCTCGTAGACATCGAGCCCTGCGCCCCGGATCGTGCCTTTGGCAAGTGCGGCAATCAGTGCCGTCTCATCGACCACATCACCGCGCGCAGTGTTGATGAGGAAAGCGCCCGGCCTCATTGCAGCGAACCGTGCCGGATTCATCAGATGCCGGTTTTCCGCTCCTCCAGGGCAATGCAGGGAAACGAAATCGGAAGCCGCGAGCACCGCCTCCACCGAAGCAAGCTGACGTGCGCCGTAGCGCGCCGCTTCAGCCGGATCGACCTCTGAGCGGTTGTAGAACACGACATCCATGCCGAAGCCGAAATGGCAGCGTTGTGCAAAAGCCTTGCCGATCCGCCCGAAGCCGATAATGCCGACAGTCTTGCCGGTCACCTTCGTGCCGATCATATGCGTCGGGCACCAGCCCTTCCATTCTCCGGCGCGCAGCTGCCGCTCGCCCTCCCCACCGCGGCGCGCGACGGACAGCAGGAGCAGCATGGCGATATCGGCGGTGCAATCGGTGAGAACGCCCGGCGTATTCGTCACCGTAACGCCTTTCGCTTTGGCGGTCGCGATATCGATATGATTGAAGCCGACCCCGAAATTGCCGAGGATCTTCGTGCGGATATCGCCAGCAAAGATCGCAGCCGGCAGCTTGTCGGAGACGGTCGGCAGCACGGCGTCATAGGTCGAAAGCGCCAGCCGCAGCTCGTTTTCACCAAGCGGAATATCGTCGCGATTGAGCGTGACGTCGAAACGTTCGGCAAGGACGGCTTCCACTGCAGTCGGCCAGCGCCGGGTGACGAGAATGCGGGGTTTGGACATGGGCGGCTCCGCTCGATGCTTCAAAAACGATGACGAAGAGTTAGCCTAGGCGAACGGCAATTGAAACGCAGCAAAACGAAAGAAGCCCGGTCGAAACCGGGCTTCGATAGTCCTGTCCCCTAAAGGACGGCTAAGCTTACATGCCCTGCGGGAAGTAGCTGTACTTGCCGTCCGGACCCTTCTTCCATTCGTACATGATGTAGCCCGGAATCTTCGGGTCGCCCTTTTCGTCGAAGGAGATGTCGCCGAGAACGGTCGGGAACGGACCCTTTTCCTTCATGGCCGTAGCAACAGCTTCAGCATCGAGCGATCCAGCAGCCTTGGCGGCACCGGCGATCGCCTGCATCGCAGCGTAGGAATAAAGCGTGTAGGCTTCCGGGTTGAAACCGGCGGCCTTGAACTTCGCGACGAGGTCCTTGTTGGCCGGGTTCAGCGTCGGATCCGGACCGAAGGTGTTCAGCGTACCGGCGACGGCGTCACCAGCGATGGAGGCCAGTTCGTTGGAAACGATACCGTCACCCGAAACGAGCGTTGCCTTCAGGCCCTGGTCGGCCGCCTGGCGGATGATGAGACCGGCTTCGGTGTGCAGACCGCCCCAATAGATGATCGAGACGCCGGCTTCCTTCATCTTGGCGATGAGGGCCGAGAAGTCCTTGTCGCCAACGTTGATGCCTTCGTACATGACTTCGGTGAGACCAGCGGCATTCATGGCCTTCTTGGTTTCATCGGCAAGGCCCTGACCGTAAGGGGTCTTGTCGTGAACGACGGCGATCTTGGCGTCCTTGAAGTGATCGGCAAGATACTTGCCGGCGATGGCGCCCTGCTGGTCGTCACGGCCGCAGGTGCGGAACGTGTTCCAGAGGCCGCGCTCCGTAAACTTCGGGTTCGTAGCGGCCGGGGTGATTTCGAGAATGCCGTTTTCAGCATAGACTTCAGAAGCCGGGATCGAAACGCCGGAGTTGAAGTGGCCGATGACGAACTTGACACCGTCGGCAACGAACTTGTTGGCGACCGAAATGCCCTGCTTCGGGTCGGAGACGTCGTCACCGAGCTCGATCTTGATCTGCTCGCCGTTGATGCCGCCAGCAGCATTGATGTCGGCAGCAGCCTGCTCGGCACCCTTCTGGAGCTGAGCGCCGAATGCGGCGTTCGGGCCGGTCAGCGGACCAGCGACAGCGATGAGAACGTCGGCCCAAGCGTTGCCGCTGAAGGCGACCATCGCCGTCAGAGCCACTGCCGACAGAAGAGACTTCTTCATATTGTTACTCCCAATTTTTGGGCGGGTTCCGGTCCAAGACCCGGCGCACTACCCACCATTGACTGCGCCAGGAAAGCTGTTCCACTCTGAAGGCAATTCATGCCTAGTTTCAACGGACTGTCAACGTTTGTCCTTCCACGAGAAGGCGGAAGTTTTTTCGTACAGCCAGTAATAGTTGTTGACCATCTGATTGGTGCGGCGAAAGCGGAAGCCGGCCGTCGAAAAGACAAGCAGCGTCACGAAATCGATACCGTAATAGAGGGTGCTGAGCATCGGCCCATTGAACAGGGCGTGGTGGAGGAACTGCATCGCCCACGCAAGCAGGAAGGTGTAGACGATGACCCGCGGATAGTTGCTCCAGCCGTCCGCAACCGCCTTGCCGGCTCGCCAGGCCGTCCAGAAGCCGATGAGCGCGACGATCGCGCGGATGACCAGACGGGCACCGTCATCGCTTTCGAAGAAAAGTCCCTGCATGTCAAACTCTCCCTTCGACTAGTGTCTTCCGCCTTCGAGATAGGCGGCGCGGACTTCGGGGTTGGCGAGCAGTTCCTTGCCGGTGCCGCTCATCGTCACCTTGCCGTTCACCATCACGTAAGCGCGGTGCGAAAGCCTGAGGGCGGCGAATGCGTTCTGCTCGACGAGGAAAACCGTGAGCCCTTCCTGTTCATTGAGCTTCCGGATCGCTTCGAAGATGCCCTTGACGATCAGCGGCGCAAGGCCGAGCGAGGGTTCGTCGAGCAACAGCAGCTTCGGACGAGCCATCAGCGCGCGGCCGATCGACAGCATCTGCTGCTCGCCGCCCGAAAGCGTACCGCCGCGCTGGGCGTGGCGTTCCTTGAGACGAGGGAAGAGCGTGAAGATCTTCTCGACGTCTTCGGCGAAGTATTTGAGGTTGTCGAGGCCGGCGCCCATCTGGAGGTTTTCCAGAACCGTCATGCGCGGAAAGATGCGGCGGCCTTCCGGCGACTGCGCGACGCGCAGTCGGGCGATTTCATGGGTCGGAAGCCTGGTGATGTCGCGGCCTTCGAAGACGATCGAACCGACGCGAGCCTGCGGACTGCCGCAGATCGTCATCATCAGCGTCGACTTGCCGGCGCCGTTTGCACCGATCAGGCTGACGATCTCGCCCTTGTTGACATGAACATTGATGCCGGCCAGCGCACGGATATTGCCATAATAGGTTTCGACGCTGTTTACCTGAAGGAGCGGTTGACCCGTCATTACTTCATCGCCCATCAGTTTGCGCCTCCTTCGATCTGCTCGACGGTTGCGATCACTTCTTCCACTTCTTCATCCTCGACACCGAGATAGGCAGCGATGACCTTCGGATCGTTCTTCACATGATCCGGCGTGCCATCGGAAATCTTCTGGCCGTATTCGAGAACGACCACATGGTCGGAAATTTCCATGACCACCGACATGTCATGCTCGATGAGCAGGATAGATGTTCCGGTTTCGGCACGGATGTTCTGGAGAAGCTCATTGAGCGTCGCGGATTCGCGCGGGTTAAGGCCTGCGGCCGGCTCGTCCAGGCAGAGCAGTTCCGGACCGGTGCACATGGCGCGCGCAATCTCGAGACGGCGCTGAGCGCCGTAGGGCAGGTCGCCTGCCGGATCGTCGGCGCGGTCGATCAGGTCGGCCTTCTCAAGCCAGAAGCGGGCAAGCTCTATCGCTTCGGCCGCTTCCCGCTTATAGGGACCGACGCCGATAAGGCCGAGGATCGTATAACCCGATGCCTTCATCAGCTTGTTATGTTGGGCAACGAGCAGGTTTTCGAGAACAGTCAGACCGGAGAACAGCCGGATATTCTGGAAGGTACGCGCCACCTTCGCTTCCTTGGTGATGCGAAAGTCCGGCAGACGCTCCAGCAGATATTGCTTGCCGCTCTTCTGGTTGAGCGTGATCATGCCCATCGTCGGCTTATAGAAGCCGGTGATGCAGTTGAACACGGTGGTCTTGCCGGCACCGTTCGGGCCGATTAGCGCGGTGATGTCGCCGCGCTTGGCTTCGAAAGAGAAGTCGTTGATGGCCATCAGGCCGCCGAACTTCATCGACAGGTGCTCGACCTTGAGAAGAATGTCGCTCGACATCGTATTGGTGACCGGGCTCATCAACCGTGTCCTTCCTTGATGAAGCTTCCGGAGATTGCCTTACGCGCCTTGAGGAAGGCTGTCGGCGATCGCGAGCCGACGAAACCACGCGGCTTGAATAGCATCACCACAACCATGGCGAGGCCGAAGATAAGCATGCGGTAAAGTTCCGGCGTGAAGGTCGGACCGAAGATGTCTTTCAAGAAGTTCATACTGCGTAGCGCCTCGGTACCTCCGACCATGACGATCGCAGCAATCGCGATTCCGGTCAGCGAGCCCATGCCGCCGAGCACGACGATGGCGAGGATGACAGCCGACTCCAAGAAGACGAAGGATTCTGGCGAAACGAAGCCCTGGCGTGCTGCAAAGAACGAGCCGGCGAAGCCCGCGAACATCGCGCCGGTAGCGAACGCCGTAAGTTTAGTCGTCACCGTGTTGATGCCAAGTGAGCGGCAGGCGATCTCGTCTTCACGCAATGCTTCCCAAGCTCGGCCGAGCGGCATGCGGCGTAGCCGGATGGTCACATAGGCGGTCAGCATGCAGAGCGCCAAGATGACGTAGAACAGGAAGATTTTGTAATAGGCCGATGACGAAGGCAGCCCGAAAGCCTTGGCGAAATTATTCACCTTGCCGATATCGAAGGTCCAGATACCGAAGACCGAAGCCTTGGCAATGCCTGAGATGCCGAAGGTGCCCTTTGTCACATCAGTCCAATTGATGATTACGAGGCGTATGATTTCGCCGAAGGCGAGCGTCACGATAGCAAGGTAGTCGCCGCGTAAGCGCAATACCGGGAAACCGAGGATGACACCCCAGAGTGCGGCGAAGATACCGGAAAGCGGCAGCAGCACCCAGAAAGACAGGCCGAAATAGCTCGACAGCAATGCATAGGAATAGGCGCCGACGGCGTAGAAGGCGACGTAACCAAGGTCGAGAAGACCGGCAAGGCCGACAACGATGTTAAGACCCCAGGCGAGCATCACGTAAATCAGGATCTGAATGCCGAAATTGTCGACATACGTCAACGAACCTTGAGGGCCTTTCCACGCCACAGCCACTACGGGGTAAAGCAGCAACGCAGCCAGAACGAGCTTCAGAAAATGCGTCTCATACGGGCTTGCTTCCAGCGGCAATCCGAGTCTTTCGGACTCGACATTGCGTTCCCGACGCCTCTCCTCTGCCGGGAGAAGAACGTATTTGATCAGCACACACAACAATGCGGCCAGCACAACCAAGCAGCCCAGGGTGAGCAGATCGAACCACAGCTGCTCACGAATGAACACGGAAGCAAGGTAGGCCACGATCATCAGAACCGCTACAGGAACCACCACTCGCATAGTCTTGGCGAATAGGCCGGGTGTTGCTGCAAAAATGACGACGGCGAAGCGGCCAACTGCAGCGATCATGACGAAAATCGCAAGCAGTCCCCAGCGCTGAACGATGACCAACTCGTTGCTGATATTCTGGTCGGTCTTGAGACCGACATAGAGAACGAACATGCCGAACGCCAGCAAGGCTGCGAAAAGGGCTTGGATAAGACCCTTGCGGACAAGTCCGGCATCGGGCTTGCCTGTGGAATTCTCAATGTTTGCCATGACGTTATACCTTCTCGACTTCCGGCCGCCCAAGAATGCCCGTCGGCTTGAAGATCAGCACGAAAGCGAGGATGGCGAAGGTCGCGACATCCTTGTACGCGATGGTGAAATAGGCCGACCACAGCGATTCGATTAGGCCGATCATCAACCCGCCGAGAACGGCGCCCGGCAGCGAGCCGATGCCGCCGAGGACGGCTGCGGTAAATGCCTTCACACCCGGTGTGAAGCCGTCGGCGAACGAGGCAACGCCATAATACATCAGATACATCGTACCGGCGACGGCAGCGAGTGCGGCGCCCATAACGAAGGTGATCGAAATCGTCTGGTCGACATTGACGCCGAGCAGAGCCGCCATCTTGCGATCCTGCTCCGTGGCCCGCTGAGCGCGGCCGAGCGCTGTATGATTAACGATATACCAGAAGACCGTGAGCAGCACCGCCGTGATGATGATGATGACGATCTGCTTCAGCGACACGGAGATGTTGCCGAACTGATAGACCGAGCTCACCAGCTGCGGGATCGGCTTGTTGCGCGGACCCTGCGTCACCTGGATGAAGTTGGACAGCACGATCGACATGCCGATCGCGGTGATCAGCGGCGCCAGGCGGAAGGAACCGCGCAGCGGACGGTATGCAATGCGCTCGATCGTCCAATTCCACAAACTCGTCATCAGCATCGCGATCACCAGCATTACCAGCAGCAACACGGCTACCGGAAGACCTGCGAAGATCGATGTGAGAACGAGAAAGACGATAAGAGCAGCGAAACCACCAAGCATGAAAATGTCGCCATGGGCGAAGTTGATCATGCCGATAATGCCGTAAACCATCGTATAGCCAATAGCCACAAGACCATAGATGGATCCGAGAGTCAGCCCGTTGAAGAGCTGCTGGACGAAATACTCCATATGTCATTTCCCCTGGATGCGAACCAAATTTAAGTTGCATCTCTTATTGGTTTTATCGCTCATGCTTTCACATGAGCCACTGGCTCGCATTGCATAGCGGTTTCGTTGGAAATGTGAAGACAAAAAGGGGGTTCTGCGCCAGAATCTTGGGCAAACGAGCGTAAATGGCGCAATTCAAACCAAAATCCACATAAAAACGGCACCGGCTGGCATTTTTTTAGCCAGAGAAGACCTCGCCGCTTAACCTTTCGTCGTCAAACGAAGCACCGGCATTCGTTTTTCTGCGTAAACTGTTCCACAGGTGAGGAAGTTGACGAAATTTCAAACTCGAAGATGCTATCAACTGCAAATGCCATTTCGCGGGCAAATGCTCATGGCGCACCTTTGTGGACACGCATTAAGCTGGTAATATTACCCGCAACGCGACAAGGGATGCGGCAGCCCTGGTTCAACACTATATCAGAGTGACGGTCACGGGGCGAATTCGCAGACGAACGGCAGGAATATGCTGAGGACATTTGAACGGGCAGCGCTCGAAGCCGGCAGGATCATCATAAAGGTCTTCCGCAACGGCTGTCCGGTAGAGATGAAGGTTGATTCAAGCCCGGTCACGATCGCCGATCAGGAGGCCGAGCGCATAATACTCGCCCATCTGGAGCGCGACTTCCCTGAGATCCCTGTCGTCGCCGAGGAATCGGTGGCCGTCGGCAAGGTGCCCGATGTTGCCGGAAAGTCCTTCTTTCTCGTCGATCCGCTCGACGGCACCCGCGAATTCCTCGACAAGCGCCAAGAGTTCACCGTCAATATCGCTTACGTGGAAAACGGTATCCCCGTTGCTGGCATCGTCTATGCCCCGGCGCTTGGTATCGCTTTTTCAGGCGAACGCGGAAGCGCGGAGAAACTGGTGATCGACGAGAATTTCGCAGTCGTCGAGAGAAAGCAGATCAGAGTCCGCAAGCGACCGGCCGAGAGCCTGGCGCTCGCGAGCTTTCGTCATGACAGTCCCGAGACTGGCCTCTTTCTCGCGCGCCATGCCATCTCCAAATGCACCAATATCGGCTCGTCCCTGAAATTCTGCCTGCTGGCAGAAGGCAAGGCCGACGTCTACCCACGTTTCACCCGCACCATGGAGTGGGATACCGCGGCCGGCGATGCGGTCTTGCGGGCGGCTGGTGGATCGACTGTCACGATGGATGGGCAGCCGCTCATCTACGGCAAAACCGGTGCAACTGCCGATTTCGACTTCGCAAATCCCCATTTCGTCTCCTGGGGCGGCACGAAGCCTGCCCTCGAGCGGGCGTAGCAATCGCCGAAGTTGGCGTCTGTCGGCTTCTTCGCAATAATTCAGCTTCTTCGCGGTAATATTGCAGCAAGGCGGTTCTGCATCGGCGCCCGCCTGCGCTCCGGCCTCGAGAATCACCTGGTGGTTTCCGTCTCCGGTCTTCACTTTGAATCAGAGCCGGCGCCCCTTTTCCTTCTCCGGTCGCATGCTCTCTCGACACAATGTCGCCACAATCACCGCCGCGCATATCGTGTGACTTCGGTAACATTGCTGCGGCAGGCAGACGCAATTATGGTAGTCAAACCATAGTTTCGGAATACCAATTCCGGGGGCTCCCCTTCACTCCCATTCCGGCACAACAGACGATAAATTCGATCCTGGCGGAACCGGGATCGCCCCGGCCTGCCGGGATTGAAGCGTTTTGGCACGGTGTAAGCCACAACCAACACAACCGTCGTTTGCTGTCTCGAATCTGCCAAACACATATAATTCCTAATAAAAACCCCGGTTGAAAAATAAAACTCCTGATTTTGCATTAACTTAACGCAACTGCGAAGTTTGCTGCGATGCGAAATTTCTCTGGACTCGGTTAAACAAATGTCGCAAATTTAGGATGTAGTAGGGTTAAACGCCGCCTAACATTGTGGCGCCTTAATGTGGCGCTAACCAAGCCATCGAATGACACCGCCGAGAGCTTCAAAATACAAAGGGTAGATCCTTGAGCGTCATGGACCTTAACAAAAGTATTTCTGAAGAGAGCTTTCGCGTTACGCCTGTTCGTCAGGTCAACGCGAGGTTCCCAGTTACCGCACTCGACAGCATCGTTCCGCCGCCTGCCTCCGTGCAGTTCGTGCTGAAACGAGCCTTCGATATTTTTGCCTCGATCAGCGCACTCATCGTGCTTGCTCCGCTTCTTCTGGTCGTCGCCGCCCTGATCAAGATGGACAGCCCCGGTCCGGTGCTTTTCAAGCAGACCCGCTGGGGCAAGAATTGCCGCTCCATCAAGGTCTACAAGTTCCGCTCGATGCGTACCGACATGTGCGACGTCACGGGCGTTGCCCAAACCGTGAAGAACGATCCGCGCATCACCCGCGTCGGCGCTTTCCTGCGTCGCTCGAACATTGATGAGCTGCCGCAGCTTCTCAACGTGCTGAAGGGTGACATGTCGGTTGTCGGACCGCGCTGCCACGCAATCGGCATGCGTGCCGGCGGCATGCTCTACGAAGAGCTGGTTCCGCAATATCATCACCGCCACGCCATGCGTCCCGGCATCACCGGTCTGGCGCAGATGCGCGGCCTGCGCGGCCCGACGGACCGCCCGGCCAAGGCCCGCGCCCGCATTGCCAGCGATCTCCATTATGTCGAGAATTTCTCGCTGCTGATGGATATCCGCATCATCTTCGGAACACTGATTTCCGAGCTGAACGGCGGCAAAGGCTTCTGATTGGAAAAAGAGAGCGTATCGGCTGTTAGAGCAGCCGATACCGGAATGCTCGGGCGACCGCCTGCATGCGGTTGACCGAATCCAGCTTGCGCATGGCGCTCTTCAGATATCCCACCACCGTATGCGATGAGAGATCGAGAATGATCGCAATTTCGTCGCTGCTCTTGCCCGCGGCCGACCAGCGCAGGCATTCGATTTCCCGCCGGGTGAGGCTTTCCGATGGCCGGTCTTCCGGCTTCTCGTCGCTCGGAAGCGTGTCCAGAAGCTCCATGCAGCCATAAAGCAGCGCCGTCGCTTCTTCGCGAGAGGGCATCGCACGCGTACCCGAAAAAGCGAAGATGTATTGTTTCAGGTCAGCGTCGTGCAGCGCGAACGCGAAGGTATGCGTCAGTCCGTGCATCTGAAACATCGTGTTCAAACGGCGGTTTTCCTGATTCGCTGCATTGCCACCAAAAGGCCCCTCTTCGCAGAAGACAGGAATGATGGTGCGCTTCATGACAGCAACCAGCTTGCTGCAATAGAAGAGGTCCGCCTCCTCGTAAAGGTTGACGAGGCTCTGCGGCCAGTTGCTGATCAGCTTGTTTTCGAGAAAGGCCGTCCGGTCCCCGCGCGGGAATACGGAAAACAGGTGGAATTCGAACCCAGCGGCCTTCGTCAGCTCGTCCAGGCGGCTTGCACCGTCGACGGCGGAAATGCCCGTAGAACGGGCTCCGAAAGGCGAAAATGCGGTATCATCGGCGCAGTCGCGGACTGCGCGTTCACGTCTCTTCATTCTCTATGTTCCTTCACGGGCCGGGCTTCGGCTCGGCCTCGCAACCGGCCGCGGATTGGACGCGCCGGACGATCAGGAAAGACGGCATTTGCCCCGCATCCGAAGGATACGAAGCATTCAAATGGCAATCTTTATTGATACTGCGAGAAGAACGGAGACGAAGTCTTTGCGCTCATGCTTATGTTGCAGCGCTTATAAAATTGTCCGGGAAAAATATGTAACATTTATTCCGCATGGCTCCCATGCAGCCGCCTCAAATTGACGTAACGGCAGGCAATCCGCAAATCACCCGCAACCGGCGTCTAAAGTTGTTATCAAAATCTTACCATGGGTTTAGGCAATTTTTAAATGTGGCAAGTTAGAGTGGCGTCCGTGGTCTTGCGTTGTGTAGAGAGTCCAATGACCGAAATGATACGTCCCCGAGTAAAATATGTCATCGGCCCCGATGGCAGCCCCCTGACGATTGCGGATCTTCCGCCGCCAAATACGCGGCGCTGGGTCATCCGTCGCAAGGCAGAGGTTGTCGCGGCTGTTCGCGGTGGCCTGTTGAGCTTGGAAGAAGCCTGCGAGCGTTACACGCTCACTGTCGAAGAATTCCTTTCCTGGCAGTCCTCCATCAACAGCCATGGTCTCGCCGGCCTGCGCACCACGCGCATCCAGCAGTACCGCCACTGATCACGTTCCATTCGATTTGATTATTTCGGGCCGGACGCATTTCCCTCGAGGGAGTGAAGAAGGCCCGAAATCATTGCTGAGGCCGCGTAACACCAAAGGCTGGGCTGCGTAAACGCATTCGCAGTCCGGTCGTCTTCGCCGCCGCAATCACGATCGCGACGAGCAGCACGTCCATCATGGACCACTTGGACAGATGCGGCGCGACGTTGCGATGAAACAGGCTGCCGGTGCTGCCGGCAGCCATGGATTCCGCCGCGACCCCGATCATCTTCAGAACCGGCAGCACAATCGAGACGAGCGCAACGAGTGCCGCAAGCGCCACGTCGCCGCCACTCCAGAGCGAGGCCACGATTTCCAGGAGCGACGGCGTCTCGTCGAAGAACCAGAGCTTCTCGAAGCGAGACGAGCGGCAGGACAAGGCCAAGCGCCAGAAGACACGGTGCTGTCACCAGCAGAACAGGACGAATCGCTGAGAGCCTGTTTAATTTCCCGCCTCCTCTTTGAACACACTGTCTCCTGCCGCCACGGCTTGGCATGCCGATGCCGCCATGTCACGTTCCCGATCACATAATTCGTCAGGAGACAGACATGGATATCAGGATTGAGGAAAATACGTCGGGCGGCCGCTATATTGCAGCGCTGGAAGGCCATGAAGCGGAAATGACCTATTCCCGCACATCGCCGAAACTCATCATCATCGATCATACCGGCGTGCCGGACGCTTTGCGCGGCAAGGGCGTCGGCCAGGCGCTCGCCCTTCATGCGGTCGAGGCCGCCCGAAAGGGCGGTTGGAAGATCATCCCGCTCTGCCCTTTCTTTAAATCACAGGCGCAGCGCCACCCCGAATGGAACGACGTGGTGAACTGAGAACGCGCCCGTCATCCGACGGAAACACCAAAAGCCATGCATGACGGACACCGCGCCCGTCATGCATGGCTTCTGTGGTTATCCCCAAGGCGCCGGGACCGGCGCCTGCAATATTCGTCAGGCCCGGGCGCGAACTGCGCCGTCGCGCTCTTCGAGCGCCGTTGCCCTGGCATATTCCGCCTGCATTTCCTCTAGCACCAGTTCCAGCGCCTCCTCCTGAACCTTCAGTTCCTTGATCGAAACCTGAAGATTGTCGGCGCGCTGACGTGCGGCCTTTGCAAAGGTCGGATATGCAAAGTGATTCGGGTCGGAAATACCGGACTTCTTTTCCTCGACGACGATCTGGCTCTCCAGATCCTTCGTCATCCGTTCAAATTCGGACATCATCATCTGCAACTGCTGCAGTTGACGACGTTTTTCGTTCACCTGAAACTCTTTCAGGCGAACGAGGCTCTCTCGCGACTTCATACGCATTACTCCCGTGATGCGAGACCCCGGCTCAACTTGAAATCGCCCTTACGCGCCGCTTTGACACGGTTTGCCGAAAAATTTCCTGCGATATTAACAAAAACCTACCGCTGGTAACCTTTCGTTTACGGGCATCGTTAATGATAGGCCCGATGATTTAAGGGTCGGTAAACACCGGGACAGGAATGCCGAACCTTTTCATTGGCGAGTCAGATGAATCACTTAGCGCAGCTTCTTAATGTCATAGTTGAGAAATGGGTTTTGAGATTCCTATTGGAAAACAGTGAAATGGAAAAATTATTTAATAAATTCGATACTCCTTGCCAGAGTGAATTAGAATTTGTTAACCATTTCGTGGCAGCTTCCAAATCACGTAGCTTATTCGGTATCGCGTAGGGGGCCATGCCACCTTTCGGCGGCGGTAAAGGGGATAATTATGCGGGTACTTCTCATTGAGGACGACAGCGCTACGGCGCAGAGTATCGAATTGATGCTCAAATCTGAGAGTTTTAATGTTTATACGACAGATCTCGGCGAAGAAGGCGTGGATCTGGGCAAGCTGTATGATTACGACATCATCCTTCTTGATCTGAACCTTCCCGACATGTCCGGATATGAAGTGCTTCGCACTCTCCGCCTGTCGAAAGTCAAGACACCGATCCTGATCCTCTCGGGCATGGCCGGCATCGAAGACAAGGTTCGTGGCCTCGGCTTCGGCGCCGATGACTATATGACCAAGCCCTTCCACAAGGACGAGCTCGTCGCCCGCATCCACGCCATCGTCCGCCGTTCCAAGGGCCATGCTCAGTCGGTCATCGTCACGGGCGAGCTTATCGTCAACCTCGACGCCAAGACCGTCGAAGTCGGCGGCCAGCGCGTTCATCTGACGGGCAAGGAATACCAGATGCTGGAGCTTCTCTCGCTCCGCAAGGGCACCACGCTCACCAAGGAAATGTTCCTGAACCACCTTTACGGCGGTATGGACGAGCCGGAACTGAAGATCATCGACGTCTTCATCTGCAAGCTGCGCAAGAAGCTCGCAAATGCTGCCGGCGGCGCCAACTACATCGAAACCGTCTGGGGCCGCGGCTACGTGCTGCGCGAGCCCGACGGTGCCGAATACGCCGAAACCGCCTGATCCGCCGAATCCCCTTATCGAATGAAAAGTCCCGTCTCTCCGGCGGGACTTTTATTTTGTCGGGAATATGCGGAAATGAAAAAGCCGCCCAAAAGGACGGCTCCCGTTAACGATTTACGCGACCTGCTCAGGCGGCGATTGCGCGATTTCCGAACACGGCGGTAAGGATCTTGCGGTCGAAGGGTTTGAGCAGGAAGTCGGTGGCCCCTGCCCGCTTGCCGGCCATCAGCTTCTTCAGGTCGGCCTCGATGACACAATAATAGATCTTCACCTCTTTGCCGCCGTCCATGGTCCGGATGGCCGCAATGAGATCGAGTGCTCCCTCCATACCTGAATCAACGATCAGATATTCGGGAAGTTCGGCCTGGCAGTGCTGCAGCGCCTCTTCGGCACTCGAAGCTTCGCTGACCAGAAAATCGAGTTCGGAAAGGATTCGCTTGCCGACCTTGCGAACAATGTCCGAACTGTCGGTGATCATGAATCTCTGCATGGCAGCTCCTTACCCCTCGCGCTGTCTCCGTCGAGGGTCTTCCTAACCTTTGAGGATAGGTTGATCAGGCTAAGGAATCGTTACTGCACCGCTTCGATCAGCAATCGGTGCACTACGCTGCGGCTACTTTGGCAGTGAAGACGATCTCTTCGGCGCTGGCTGAATAATCCAGAACCATGCCGCATTCTTCCGCTAGCAGCACAGTGTAATAAGGCTGGATCGAATGCGCATCGATCGCTTCCTCGGCGGTGCCGGTGGCGATTTCGACGAATTTCGGCGGCACACGCATCAGCTTGCCTTTGGCGACGAGCTTGAAACTGGCATCGAATTCCGGATTTTCCAGCGTAATATCCAGATTGCCGCCACGCGGAATGGAAGAATATGCGACGAGGAAGAGATTGAGGAGCAGCTTGACCCTGTTCTTGGCGACGATCGCGCGCGGGCCGCTCCAGTTCACTTCGGTCTTCTTCTCGGCCACGGCAAAATCCTTGGCTGCACGTTCGGCCTCGCCGGTATCGATCGAGGCGCCGACGGAACCGGATGCACCGAAGGCAAGGCGTGCGAATTTGAGACGGACCGAAGCATTGAGCGCACTGGTGCGGATGAGATCCATCGCGTCCGAATCCGCTCCGCCTTCGTCCAGAAGCTCCAGACCGTTATTGATCGCGCCGACCGGCGAGATCACGTCATGGCACACACGACTGCACAGAAGTGCCGCTAGGTCCGGGCCGGACAGAGTAAGATTCGGGTTCTTGGACATCATCGTCTCCTGAGGGCGGCAGTGTCATTCCGCCCGGTAGTGTGCCTGATCAAAATTGCGCGAAGTTTGCGACCGTACTCATCGCCATAATGACACCATATTTGGTAAACCGATTGTTAAGACGATCGGCGCAAAATGCATCAAATGCCAATGCCCCCGACCCAGCCTTGACAATGACGAATGGATGACATCATGCGCCTCCAATTTCTCGGAAGATTTATCGGCTTCTGCAAGTTGCTGACCGCTATCATGGTATCGTCGGTTATGATTACGGGACAGGCCGCAGCGCAGCAGAACAACGGCCAGTATACGGTGCAGGAAATCGTCGATGCCGGTCACTCCTTCTTCGGCGAGACCAGCGGCGGCCTTGCCAAGGTCGTTGAAAGCGCCTTCCAGAAATACGGCCTGCCGAACGGCTATATTCTCGGCCAGGAAGGCGGCGGCGCCTTCATCGCCGGCCTCACTTACGGTGAAGGCCAGCTCAACACCAAGAATGCCGGCGAGCACCCGCTTTACTGGCAGGGTCCGTCTCTGGGTCTCGACTACGGCGGCCAGGGCTCGCGCGTCATGATGCTGGTCTACGACCTGCCCTCCATCGACTCCATCTATGCGCGCTTTGGCGGCGTCAGCGGCTCCGCCTATGTCATCGCCGGCTTCGGCATGACGCTTCTCAAGAACAACAATGTTCTGGTCGTGCCGATCCGCACGGGCGTCGGCGCCCGCCTCGGCATCAATGTCGGCTATCTGAAGGTCACGCCGAACCCGACCTGGAACCCCTTCTGAAAAGCTGAGATCGGCGCTAATATCCTTGGGAATATGGTCTTGCCGGTACCCGCAGCCTTGCCGATGCGCCCCCTGCGTGCTTAATCAACCGGACTGACCCGTATCAACCTTCGAATCGATGGCCGCGCCGTGATCGAATATGCTCTCTTGTTCGGATTGGGCTTCCTGACCGCGGCCTTTCTCGTCTTTCTGGTCTCGCCTGCCGTCCACCGCCGCATCGTCTGGTATACTGAAAACCGCCTCAAGGCGACGATGCCGCTGAGCCCACAGGAAGTGCGAGCGCAGAAGGATATGGTGCGCGCCCTCTACGCCGCTGAAAACGCCCGCACCGCGCAGGACCTTCATCGCGAACGCGAAAAGTCGCTTTCCCTGCAGCTTCGCCATGATTCCCTTGCCGTCGATGCCGGCAGGCTTGCCTCGGAAGTCAATGAGGCGCGCGCGCAGATCGGCGAGATGCAGGTGGAGGCTGCCGAGCAGCGCTCGCACCTGCGCAAGGATGAGAACTATATAAGCCAGTTGAAGACGAGCCTGCACATTGCCGAACAGGCAGGCTCCAACAAGGATACCGAGCTGGAAACGCTGCGTGCGCGGCTTTCCAAGCTCGCCGAACAGACCGACAATCTGAAGATCGACCTTGCCGCGCGCGATACCGAGGCCGAGAACCTGAAGTTCCGCACCAATGCGCTGCGCGACGAACGCGATACGATGCGCCAGGACATGACGGTACTGCAGAAGCGCGCCAAGGACGCCGAACAGAAGCTCAGCCAGCAGCAGCACATGGTCATTCGCCTGGAAGACAAGGCCGCCCGTGAAGCCGCCTCTGCCGCGGACAAGGAAGCCCTGCTCGGCCGCCGGCAACAGGAAATCGCCAAGCTGAAGGATCAGTTGAAGGCTGCCAATGCCGAACTCCGCAAGGTAGCCAAGGTGCTGCGTGACTCCGGCCTCTCCAAGGCTGTTGCCGATCTGCCCGCCGAAACGACCGGAGAAGCAGGAACCTCTGAACTCGATCTCTCTGCTGTGACAGCGCAGATGAGCGACAATGTGCGCCGGCGCAGTGCAGCACTTGCCGACCATCTGCAGAAGGCAAGAAACAATACCGGCCGTGATGGCGCTCTTCGCGAGGAAATCACCTCGATCGCCGCCAACGTGGTAGCGCTCACGGCGCTCAAGGAAGGCCCGTCCTCTCCGATCCTGCCCCTCCTGCCCGATGGCAGGGAGAAGAAGGGAGCAAACGATCGTGTGAACCTCGCGGACCGCGCAGCTGCGATCATCGCCGATCCGCAGCGCTGAACCCGTCAGATACGCGCCATCGCCGAAGATATGGCAAAGAGCGCAATGCCCGTCGCCGTCGCCACGTTGAGACTGTCCAGCCCTTCGGATTGCGGAATGCGTGCGCTGCGGAAACGGGAAAGCACCGTCTCTGGCAGCCCCTCGCCCTCGGTACCGACGACGAGCGCCATGCGATCAGAAGCCGGTATCTGCCGGATATCCGTCTCGCCACGTGGGGAAAGCGTCCAGATCGCAAAGCCGCGCTCGGCAAGACCAGAGAGAAGAGCGAGCGCATTGCCGCCGCGATGATAGGGCATGCTCAAGACCGAACCGACGGAAACGCGCAGCGCCTTGCGATAGAGCGGGTCACAGCAGGTCTCGTCGAAGAGGATCGCATCCGCCTTGAAGGCAGCGCCGTTGCGAAACATCGACCCGGCATTGTCGTGATTGGAAATGCCGCAACCGACGAGCACCAGCGCCTGCTCCGGCAGCGTATCGAGGAACACGGTTTGCGCCGGCTGTTCCCGGCGACCGAGCGCTAACACACCGCGATGCATGTTGAAGCCGACAATGCCGTCAAGAACATCGGCGTCCGCCACATAGACGGGCACGTCGTCGGGAAAGCGGTCGAGAATCTCCGCCACGCCGTCGAGTCGGTTGCGGAGCAGCAAGATCTTCTCCGCCGAAAATTCCCTGCCTGAGGCATGCGCCTCGGCGAGCATGCGCAACACGACCGTACCCTCGGCGATAAAGCGGTTCTGCCGGCCCGTCAGGTCGCGCTCGCGAATATCACGAAATTCCACAATACGCGGATCGTCGGCGCTTTCGATCGTGAGGGGCGTTCCGGCCATGCCGGCCTCAATTGCCCGATAGCGTGATGTCGGCCACGATGCGGCTCGCCTTGATATCGAAGACCAGCGCCTTGCGCTTGCCGTTGACATCAGTGCCATAGAACAGGATCTGCCCGCCTGAAAGCGACGTCTGCTCGATCTTGAAGCCAAGCGGCAGTGAGGCCGTCGAACTCACCGGCGCGTCAGAGGGAACGCTGGAAGAGCCTGCAGATGCTGTGGTCTGGGAGGGCTCCGCGCGCGTCACCTTGTAGACAACGGCGCCGAAGACCGCCATAAGGCTCACGAACATGATGGCGCCTGAGACGATCTGCAGGCGAACCATCTTGCGCCGGACACTTTCCATAGCCGGGTCGAGGGGCTTTTCTTCCTGCTCGTCGTCGGCTGGCTCGAATTTCGTCATCTATGGCGTCCCGTTCTAAAAATACGTCGGAGAAGAAGCGTCTTGAGCGACCCCTTTAAACAAGCAGATGACAATAGAAAAGTCCTGACCGCCGACGAGACAGCCGAAGGCCGCCTCGACGCCTGGCTGACCGCGCAGGTTGGCGAGGAATTTTCCCGCAGCCGCATCAAGGCGCTGATCAAGGACGGGCAGGTCTTTTTGAAGGGCGCGCCGATTACCGATCCGCAACGGAAGGTGCGAGCCGGCGACAGCTACGAGATCACCCTGCCCGAGCCCGAAGATCCGGCCCCGAAGGGCGAGGATATTCCGCTCGATATCCTCTACGAGGATGAAGACGTCATCGTCATTTCCAAGCCGGCTGGCCTCGTCGTTCACCCCGGCCCCGGCAACTGGGCGGGCACGCTCGTCAATGCGCTGATCCACCATTGCGGTGACACCCTCTCCGGCATCGGCGGCGTGCGCCGCCCCGGCATCGTTCACCGCCTCGACAAGGATACGACCGGCGTCATGGTCGTCGCCAAGAACGATATGGCGCATCGCCATCTCTCGCTGCAGTTCGCCGACCACGGCCGCACCATGCCGCTGGAACGTGCCTATCAGGCGATCGTCTGGGGCCGTCCGCGCTCGCTCTCGGGAACGATCGACGCGCCGCTCGGCCGCGCCACCGGCGACCGCACCCGCCGCGCCGTCAAGCGCCCCGAAAACGAGAATGCCGATGAGGCGATCACCCATTACGAAGTGCTCGAGCGCTTTCATGAAAGCCCGGATGCGAGCGCGCTTGCCTCCCTCGTCGAATGCCACCTGGAAACCGGTCGCACACACCAGATCCGCGTCCACATGGCTCATATCGGCCATCCGCTGCTGGGCGACGCCGTCTACGGCGCCGGCTTCAAGACCAAGGCCAATCTTCTGCCTGACGAGGCCCGCAAGGTCGTCAAGGCTTTCGACCGCCAGGCGCTGCATGCCTACATGCTGCAATTCGAGCATCCGCGCACCGGCGAAGTGATGCATTTCGAAGTGCCGCTGCCGGATGACATGGTGGAACTCGCTGACGCCCTGCGCGGATGAGAAATGGCGGCTGCTATTTCTTGGAGCCGGCACCCAGAACCCGATGCGTGGCATTGTCGAGAGCGTGGCTGGTGTCGCGCCCGTCCTGCGCCAGTCCCCTAGCGGTGTTCCCACAGGATGAAAGAGCGGCCGAAAGCGAAAGCAGCAGGATGACGGCAAGGGCTGGTCTGATCATCTGGTTCCCCCCATAAAAGCGGCTGGGCAAGAGTGCCGCCACTGGAAAAATGCGGCAGATGTCGGTAAAATCAATGCCTCTGGTTAGCTCTGGCAAAGACCGGATAACGCCCTCGTGAACGCCGAGGCGACCTTGAATCCCTGTTTCGCCATACTTATTTGTAAATAGACTTATTGCGGGCTTGGAGAGAGCCGCATGTCCCGGTTTGCCTTTAACGCGAGGGCGCGTTCCATCGGGAACCGGAATCTATATAAGGAGGGTGCATCATGGCCCGAAATAACTTGCCGTCCATTACCGCCGGCGAAGCCGGTCTCAATCGTTACCTCGACGAAATCCGCAAATTCCCGATGCTGGAACCGCAGGAAGAGTACATGCTCGCCAAGCGTTACTCCGAGCACGGCGATCGTGACGCCGCGCACAGGCTCGTCACCAGCCACCTGCGTCTCGTGGCGAAGATCGCCATGGGCTATCGCGGCTACGGCCTGCCGATCGGCGAAGTCGTGTCGGAAGGTAACGTCGGCCTCATGCAGGCCGTCAAGAAGTTCGATCCGGAACGCGGTTTCCGCCTTGCCACCTACGCCATGTGGTGGATCAAGGCCTCGATCCAGGAATATATCCTGCGCTCATGGTCTCTGGTGAAGATGGGTACGACGGCCAACCAGAAACGCCTGTTCTTCAACCTGCGCCGCCTGAAGGGCCGTATCCAGGCCATCGATGACGGCGACCTGAAGCCGGAGCATGTGACCGAGATCGCTACCAAGCTGAACGTCTCTGAGGAAGAGGTCGTTTCGATGAACCGCCGCCTTTCCGGCGACGCATCGCTGAACGCCCCCATCAAGGCCTCCGAAGGCGACAGCGGCCAATGGCAGGATTGGCTCGTGGACGACCACGACAGCCAGGAAGACGTGCTGATCGAGCAGGATGAGCTCGATACCCGTCGCCGCATGCTGTCGAAGGCCATGAGCGTGCTGAACGACCGCGAACGCCGCATCTTCGAGGCTCGCCGCCTCGCCGAAGATCCGGTAACGCTGGAAGATCTTTCGGCCGAGTTCGACATCAGCCGCGAGCGTGTCCGCCAGATCGAAGTCCGCGCCTTTGAAAAGGTGCAGGATGCGGTCCGCAAGGAAGCGCTGGAGCGCGCCAAGGCTGTGCGTGTGGTCGAAGCCACCGCGTAAGCCGATTGTGTCTGTATGATACGAAAAAGGCGGGTCCTTGTGGCCCGCCTTTTGTTTTGCGCGCTTTTTGAGCTCCGGAAGCACCGGCCTTACTGGCTGGTGGAGAGGTCCCCGAGCGCAGTCCATTCCTTGATCGCCGTGGTGAAGGCATTCCCGCCGGTGGCACCCTTCTGCATGGTCAGCAGCGCACGACGGCCGTTGCGGTAGGTGATTGGGATGTCGATCCAGTCGCGGGTGCCAAGCAGATCCAGATTGGCCTTGCGCGCATCCGGATAGTCGTTGAGCGCGATCATGTGGAAATCGTCGGTAATCTTGGCGGGCACGGCAATCAGCGGATCGCCGCGATCCTGCTCCGTGCGCTTCATCGAGATGCGCTGGACGCTGTCGATGCTGCCGCCCTCGAAATTCGGCGGAACGGAGAAGACGATCTCGACGAGATGGCTTGCCGGCAGCGACGGGTCGGAATTGCGCTTGAAGGTCAGGAGAGCAGAAAGGTTACGCTCCGGCACGGTGACGTTGCCCTGCACGGTGGCCTCCTGCCGGCCGTCTTGCCCGGCTTCATGCTGTACGGTCCAGACAACCGAACCTTCGATCGCCGTCGGCGAGCTTTCGCCGATCCGCTCCTCGTAGAGGAACATCTTTTCCGTGGCGCCGACTGGCGCATTCTGCGCCGGTGCGGCCGCCGGACCATTCGGCGTCAGATTTTCGGCAGGCGCAGCATCGGATTGGACGCTCGGCGTGCTGGTATCGGCTGCAGCGACGTTCTGCTCGGCAACCGACTTGCCTTCCGCCGTCGGCGTACCCGGCACTGCTGCCGCGCCGCTGTCGACTTCTGTGCCATCGGCGAGCAGCCGCTGGGTGAATTTGGTGTTGGCAGCCGAGCCGTCCAACGAGGCAACTTCCTGATTGGGTCGCGCCGGGGGCACCGCGGCACCCTGATTTGCCGGCGGCGTCGTGGCCGGCGTACTGCTCGGCGGCACCGGTGTTGTCGCCGGCGTGGCCGTCTCGTTGCGCACGGCTTGCGACGGTGCGGAGCTGACGAGGCCGTCGACCATCTCCTTCACCGCCTCGCGGTTCATCCAGCCGGCATAGGCGCCACCGCCAATAATGCCGAGCGTAACAAGGATCGCCAGAATGGTCCCAATGCCGAAACGACGGCGCTTCGGCTCCATGCGGAAGCTCTTGCCCTGCATCTTGGAAGCAACGATCTGGTCCAGATCCATCGGCGGGTTGCCGTCGTCGTCATCGGCAACAGCAGCGTTGCGGCGGTCGTAACCGCGTAGCGCACGCGCCTCACGCCAGCCTTCGCCTGGCGCGGCCGGTGCTGGAGCCGCAGAGCCGGAACCATTGCCGGCATGAACTTCGGCGAAGATATCGACGTCGTCGAAATGTGCAGAAGCCGGTGTCTTCTTGCCCGTGCCGGCCTCGATCGGCGGCAGGTCGTCGAAAGCGGCCGCCTCCCAGGAGAAATTCTCCTTGGCAGCCGGCATGACGGCCGGCGAAGCGCTGTTTCCGAGCGTCGAGATGACCTCATCGAAAGCGCGTGCCGAAGCATCGGCGGGAACGGCAGGCGCAGCCTCGGCATAGGACTGGAGTTCTTCGCGCGCCCATTCGGTCTCGGCTTCCTGTGGCGCAGGGGCCGGCGTTTCCGCAGCCGGTTCGGACCACATGCGATCGAAATGCGCCGCCGCATCCGCAACAAGCGGCTCCTCGCGTGTATGCTCGACGAATTTCTCGACTTGCGGCGGCGGCTCGAAATCGGCCATCGGCTCTACGAGCCGGTTCGACGCACGCTCCATGCCGCGTGGAACCGGCTGTGGAACCTCTTCGTGCCGAAGCTCTTCTTCCACTTCACGAACGGTTTCGGCTACTGGCTCGGCAGCGACCTCTTCGGGCTGCTGCTCTTCCGGATAGTGCTCTTCTGCAGGCTCATAATGGCGCTCGGGCTCGGCATGAACGTCTGCCTGCTCCGGCGCACGCCATTCCTCTGCGGGAGCCTCTTCCTCATGAGGAGGATGCCACTCGGCATGCTCGGGCACTACCTCTTCGGCGGAAGCGGCCGCATGAGCGACCTCTTCCGGTTCGGCGGGCTGCTGCTCGCGGGCGGGATGTTCAGTTTCCTGCTGCTCAAGGCTTTCATCAGCAGAGGCTTCGGTAACAGGCGCTGCCTCTGCAACAGGCTCGTGCTCTAGAGCAGGCTCTTCGGGGACTCCGGGCTCCGGAACGGCTGCGACCAGCTCTTCGACATCAGCGGCTTCTGCATGCTCGGCCTCGACGTCACGGATTGCGGCCTCGAGCTTGTCCAGCTGGCGTTGCAGCATGGCTTCCGGCGGACGCGGCTTCATGTTCTCGAGCTGCCGCTGCACAGCGCCGCGCGCACGCTCGTAGACCTTCACCCGCATCTCGGGCGTATTTTCAGACAGGCCGTCGACTGCCCGCCGAATAACTGCAATAAAATCCGCCATCAGTACTTTCTCAAGAAGTCCGGCACACTCCCGAACGGTCGCCCTAGGTGACCCGCGACATTAATCCTCAAACGGATCGGTCACAAGTATGGTGTCGTCACGCTCAGGACTTGTGGAAAGAAGCGCGACAGGCGCCCCGATCAGCTCTTCGACCTGGCGAACATATTTGATCGCCTGCGCCGGCAGATCCGCCCAGCTGCGGGCGCCGACCGTCGATTCCTTCCAGCCTTCCAGCGTGACATAGATCGGCTCCACTCGAGCTTGCGCCGCCTGGCTTGCCGGAAGATGGTCGATCTGTTCGCCATCGAGCATGTAGCCGACGCAGATCTTCAATTCATCAAGGCCATCGAGCACATCGAGCTTTGTCAACGCAATCCCGCTGATGCCGTTGGTGGCGACCGACTGGCGCACGAGCGCGGCGTCGAACCAGCCGCAACGGCGCTTGCGGCCCGTCACCGTGCCGAATTCATGGCCCTTCTCGCCGAGGAACTGACCGATCTCGTCCGTCAGCTCGGTCGGGAACGGACCTTCGCCGACGCGCGTCGTATAGGCCTTGGTGATGCCGAGGATATAGCCGAGCGAACCCGGACCCATGCCCGAACCCGCAGCGGCCTGACCGGCCACGGTGTTGGACGAGGTCACGAAGGGATAGGTGCCGTGATCGATATCGAGCAGGCTGCCCTGCGCACCTTCGAAGAGGATGCGGGCACCCTTGCGGCGCTGCTTGTCGAGGAAAAGCCAGACCGTATCGCGGAAGGGCAGAACGCGGTCGGCGATCGAGGTCAGTTCATCCATGATCGTCTGGTGGCTGACTTCGGCAACGCCGAGGCCGCGGCGAAGTGCGTTGTGATGGGTCAGGATACGATCGACCTTGCCCGGCAGGGCTTCGAGATCGGCAAGATCCATCACTCGGATGGCGCGGCGGCCGACCTTATCTTCATAGGCCGGGCCGATGCCGCGGCGGGTCGTGCCGATCTTGGTGCCGCTGTTGGAAGCCGCGTCTTCGCGGTAGGCATCGAGCTCGCGGTGCAGGGAAAGAATGAGGGTCGCATTATCGGCGATGCGCAGATTGTCCGGCGTGACCTTCACGCCCTGCGCCTCCAGCCGGCCGATCTCCGCGATCAGCGCATGCGGATCGACCACGACACCATTGCCGATGACGGCCATCTTGCCAGGGCGCACCACACCGGAAGGCAAGAGCGAAAGCTTGTAGCTCGTACCATCGATGACGAGCGTATGGCCGGCATTGTGTCCGCCCTGGTAGCGCACAACGATGTCCGCACGTTCCGAAAGCCAATCGACAATCTTGCCCTTGCCTTCGTCACCCCATTGCGAACCGACCACGACTACGTTCGTCATCAAACTCTTCCTGTTACCGGCGGAGAACCGCACACCTGCTCAAACCCGCGCATCTATAAAGCTTTGTTTTTGGGAAAGCGACCCTGTTGTCACAGCAGATTCGGCTTTTTACGTGACAAATCAGCCGCCGGCAGGCTAAGCCCGGTCATAAAAGCCTGCCAGAGACGACCCAAAGACGACAGAGACGGGAAGACCACCCCTTTGCAAGCCACAGCCTATATCTGCCTCGTTATTGCAACTCTCTGCTGGGGCGGCAATGCCGTTGCAGGCAAGCTGGCGCTCGGCCACGTCAGCCCGATGATGCTGACCTTCCTGCGCTGGTTCCTGGCCGTCGCGCTGATTGCCGCCGTCTCGCTGCCGCAGTTGAAGAAGGACTGGCCGGTGGTGCGCAAAAACCTGCCCCTCCTCTTCTTCTATGGCGTGATCGGCTACACGACCTTCAACGCCATGCTCTATTCGGCAGTGCAGTACACGACAGCGATCAACGTCGCCATCGAGCAGGCCGGCATTCCCATGCTGATCTTCCTGCTGAATTTCGTCTTTTTCCGCACCGGGGTTTCGCTGGCCCAGGTCGTCGGTTTCGGCATGACGCTTGTCGGCGTGGGGCTGACGGCGGCCCATGGCGATCTCGTCACCCTGCTGCAGCTCAGCCTGAACCGCGGCGATGCGCTGATGCTGATCGCCGTCGCCGCCTATGCCGTCTATACGATCTTCCTGCGCTGGAAGCCTGTCGTCGACTGGCGCACGCTGATGGCAATCCCAGCTCTCGGCGCGGCCCTTACCGCCCTGCCCTTGCTCTTGTGGGAAGCCTCCCGCGGCGCGGCCCAATGGCCTGACGCAGAAGGCTGGGCGATTGCCTTCTACACGGCGATCTTCGCTTCCCTGCTGGCGCAGATACTTTATATCAGAGGCGTCGAGGAAATCGGCGCCAATCGCGCCGGCCTGTTCATCAACCTCGTCCCGGTTTTCGGCACGCTGCTTTCCGTCGCCCTGCTCGGCGAAACGCTGCAGCTTTTCCACATGATTGCGCTCGTGCTGACGCTCGGCGGCATCGCCATCGCCGAAAAGGGACGCCCGAAGGCTTCTGCAGCCACGGTGCCCGCTTCGCCTGTCGACTAACCAAGCTCCAGCGTCGTCACGCCATAGACGTTCTTCAGCGGGATTTCCGGGGCCGGACCGCGATACATGCGCGCAGTCTCCATGACCGGCTCGAGCCCGACGCTTTCCGCCAGCGAGATCGCCTCGGCATTGGCGGCGGGGATATCGATAAAGATCGACGCGCCGTGCGCCTGGGGGATGAGGCCGGCCAAAAGGGCGGCGGCACTGTCCGCATCACTAGCGAAAAGCGGACCGATCTTATAGCCTTCATAACAGCGGCGGATCGTGCCGTAACCGCGGATCTTGCCGCTCTTGCGCACGACGACCGAACTGCGCCCCTTGCGGCCCGTGCACCAGGCGGCAAGGAAAGCCGCACGAGGCTGCGGGAAGATACCGCTGTCGTAACGCACAAGGCCTTCAAGTCGCGCATCGGGAACCGGCTGCGCGACGAGCAGCGCCTGCGGCACCGATGTCGGCACGCCGCCATAGCGGATTGTCGTGTAAGCGGCTTCGAAACCGGCTTTGCGATAGGCTTCCTGCTGGGCAGCAACGCCATCGAGGCCGATCGTACGGTCTCCGGCCGAAGCGATGCCGGCGTTCCAGATCGCCTTGCCGAAACCCCGGCCACGGAAATCGGGATGCACGATGTAAAGACCGAGGAAGGCGAAGGTATCGCCATATTTGACGACCGAAATGGAGCCGACCGGCACTTCACCGATGGCGCCAACGAAAAATCCGGAAGGATCGGCTTCATGGAATGCGATCGCATCGTCGAGGCCGGGATTCCAGCCCTCCTGACGTGCCCATTCCAGCGCAAGCTCCAGTTCGCCGGGCCGCATGGAACGAACGGCAAATTCCGAATTCATGCAACCTTCCCAGATTGAAACCCGCAAGTCCATTCCGCGATCCACCAAGCAATCGTCAAGTCGATTGTCAATGTGCTCAGACCGGTCATGATGAACTCGCGTTCATGGCTTGAACGATGCGTGTCGTCGTTTTTCAATACAATGCAAAAGAACTTCGACCCCGCATTACCATGAAACAATGTAATTGCAATCTCAAGAAAATTACTGCGCCAGCAGGATGCTTCCGGCGGGCGCAAATCGAAAGAGGGCGGCATCAAGTCTTTAAGCTTTAACGCAGAAACGGACCCAGCGCTTCGGCCGCGCCGATGGTCTGGGCAGCCTGGGTCAGAACGCTGCCGAAAACGAAGCCGACGGCGATGGTCAGCTGGCGCGAATAGGCTTTCAGCCCATATCCCTCGCTCTCGACCTGAGCCGGAGCGTGTAGAGCGAAAGGAACGTTCGGTCGAACGAAGCCGGCGCTCGTGGTCAACGGCTCCTCCGGCATGCGGCCGATGGCCGACGTGTACATGAGATCGCGGCCGAAACCACCCGGACCAAAAGCAAAAGCCGGCTGGCTTGCAGTCGATACAGTGATTGCGAGCGTCGCGGCGAGAAGAAGTCTGCTCATCTTGAAGTCCCCGTTTTCCAGTCGGCCGGGCGATGTCTGCCTGGCCGCAGCGCCGGTCGCATCTGTCCATGCCCGGCCGCTTTCATGAGGATCACTCTACATGCCGGTATTTGCAGGGTTTTTAAACTGATCTGTACAATTTTATTGAAACGCGATTTTTTAGACTGCCGCTCTTCAAGCAGAAAACAATCTTTACCATACGCCTTGACGGTATCTTCGCATCCTTACTTCTAAAGTGCCTCAAAACGAAACAGGGGCAAAAACAATGCACGAAGTTCCAGTCAAATCCAGGATTATCCAGAACGTCTATTTCAGCCAGGAGGATGGGCGCCTGCGCATCTGCTTCCGCAACGGCGAAGAGCGCCTGTTCGAAGGCGTACCGGCCGACGACGTCAATACGATGGTGACGGCACCCTCGCCGGGTCAGTATTACATCGACCGGATCAGAAAACATTACCGTCGCATCGCGGCTTAACGCGCTTCGATATTTTTCCGGCGTGGCTTTAAATCGAATATGTCACGCTCCGGTCGAGATCGATTGCCACATCGGCGCGAGCCTTATAAATGATGACTTCCGTTGTCCGAGGTCTCGCGAACTGACGATGCCATCGTCCGATCAGAACATGAAACTGGCGCCGCAGCCGCGAAAGGGCCGCGCCGTCATGTGGCTGCTGATCGTTCTCTCCTTTTCGATTGTCGCAGCAACCGTCCTGCTGTCGAATGACATGCGTCACTTGAAATCGCTGGCTCACCACTTCGGCATAGAGCTTTTCCCGCCCGAGGCACCCCCGCCTCCCCCGCCGCCCAAGGTCTTCCGCCGGACCGAGCCCGTCAGTATCAAGATCCCGCCGCGCATGTTCGAGCAGCCGCAGCCGGCTCTTGCGAGCGTTTTCCTGCGAACCTGGCGCATTTCCGGTCCGGCCATGTGCGAGGCGCTGCGCTCAGCCGGTGTGGAAACCAGCGAATGGACGGAAACGGCCTTCAATTCCGATACGTTCGAATGCTCTTACGAACATATCTATAAGAAGGAGAAGGAACACGTCGTCAGCTCGCTCTTCCTCGTCGTTCGCGGCAATGGCAGAGGCACGATTACGAGCATGCGCGTGAAGCTCGTCGGTCCCGCGACCGACAGCAACGGACAGCTGGATCCGAGCATATTGCGCGTCTTCGAAACCATGCTGACGCAGCCGGCGTGGCTGGATTTCCATGATGCGCTGGCAGCAATCCGCAATCTCAGGGATGTGAAGGAGGAAGGCTTCGGTGCCCTCATCAACTTCACTCAGGAATATTCGCGGCCGGGCGCCTTCAACTTCACGCTCCTGCTTCAGGAGACCTCCGCCCAACAACGCCGCACGAAGGATTATTTTTCCCCTAAGACCTGGTTGCCCGCGCCCAATCCCTCCTGGCAGGTGCCGGAACTCATCTTCTGGCGACGCGCCTGATCACTTCGCGCTGGCAACGAGCTGCACCTTGGGCATGTCGTTGAGCAGCCCGGCAAGGTCCTGACCGTCCCGCCGGCAGAATCACCCGCAAGGACATGCCCATTTCAAGGCCGGACGAAACGCTCTGAACGCTCGCTGAAGGAGCATTGTTCCGCTGCAGGTTGCGCTTAATCGTCATAATGCTTTCGGGCTAATTTAGCGCGTCAAACTTCAGACGCATTTAACTCAAAATAGGTGCGGCCAAGCTCTTTCGATCCTTGACTTGAATCGGCCAGGGATTAGCTTTGACGCTGTCTTGAACCGCTCGTCGGATCCAGCAGCCACTTCTCTCGCGCTAAACACTTCGGGGAGTACCGCATGGAAACTAGACTGCAGTCCAAACTCATTGAAGCGATCGATTACAAGCGCGAGACTCGACACCTCACGCTCTATCTGACCAACGGCCAACGCCGTCATTACGAAGATGTCCCTGAAGGCATCGTCGTCGGACTCGCCGCAGCTGCTTCTCCTGGCGACTTCTACATGAGCCAGATCCGGGGTCGCTTCCGCACGACCTGAAAACTACGGCACGCACCCAAGGCGTGCCGTCTCGGCGCATTGAGAATTGCATCGACGCATTCAACAACTGGGCCATTCGCAACCGAGATCGGTTCTCTTCCATTCATCGATTACATTTATACGGTCTGAGAAATCTCAGCCGGCCACACTGCGCGATTTGCCGTTGTGGCCGGTTGGTGCAAGAAGGTGCCCCGTATCGGCGGCGCTCGAGGGATAGCCGAGCGCAAAGCCCTGCAGGCTGTCGCAGCCGAGCCATGACAGCGTCACGGCATGAGCTTCGGTCTCCACCCCTTCGGCGATCACTTCCACACCGAGAGCCTTGGCGATTTCGACGATCGATCCGACCACACGCCTTTGCTCAGCCGATTCCACGACATCGGTGACGAGCTGGCGGTCGATTTTCAGCCGCTTCGGTTTCAGTCGCACGAGGCCGATGAGCGAGGCATGGCCGGAACCGAAGTCGTCAATCTCGATATCGATGCCCATCTGCTTGATGAGGTCGATATTGGCGAGGAATTTCTCATCGCAATCGTCGAGGAAGATCGTTTCCACCAGCTCGAAGACGATGGCGCCCGGCGGAATGGCGAGCCGCCGCAGCTTGTCCAGCAGAGCTGGATCGGCAAGACGTGCAGGCGAGATATTCACGGCGATGCGCGGCACACTGCAGCCCATGGCCTGCCATGCGGCGCGATCTTCGAGCGCGCGCTGCAGGACCATGGCATCGATCTCTGCGGAGAGCCCGTATTCGTCGGCAATGCGAAGGAAGACGCCCGGCGCAAGCACGCCCTTTTCCGGGTGGTTCCAGCGTGCCAGCGCTTCCAGCCCGGTGATCTCGCGGGTGCGCGCATCGAGCTGAACCTGATAGTAGGGAACGACCTGGCCCTGCTCCAGGGCTTGAGCAAGCTCCTCGGCGAGGCGGCGCCTGCCGCGCAGGTCTTCCTGAAGCTGCCGGCTGAAAAATTCGATACGGTTGCGGCCGAGCTTTTTCGCCTGATAGAGCGCCAGATCGGATTCAGCGAGCAGATTGCGCGCCCGCCTGTCGCTGCTCCAGGATACGCCGATCGACGCGCCGGATTGCAGCATCTCCTGCCCGAAACGGATTTTCTTCCGCAATCGCCGCTGCACATCCTCGACGATAGCCTTCAGTTCGTCGAGACCGGCGAAGTTGATCAGCACGATGACGAATTCGTCACCGCCGACACGCGCCGCCATGCCATCTGCGGGAATGGCGGCGGCGATTCTGAGCGATGCCGCGCGCAACACGGCATCACCAGCCGTGTGACCATGGCTGTCATTGATCTGTTTGAACTGGTCGAGATCGAGATGCAGAACGGCAAGCGTGGACACGCTCTTGTCCGTTGGCAGCTCGGCAAGCCGCTTATCGAGCAGACGCCGGTTCGGCATCCCCGTCAAGTAGTCGTGGTCGGCCACATGCTCGATCCGCGCATTGCTTTCCTCAAGTGCCTGCGCCCGGGTCTCGGCCACCATCTTCTGCTTGCCGAGTTCGGCATTGAGCAATACGTCAGATGTCACGTCCCATTCCGCGCCGATGAAGGACGGAGTGCCTTCCTCATCGACATAGAAATGCGCACGCGACCTTAAATGCCTGATCTCTCCACTCGGCAGGATGATGCGAAACTGTGAGTCATAGGCACCGCGGGCGGCGACCGCTCGCTCGAAATCCTGCTCGGCCCGTTCCCTGTCCTCGGGATGCAGGGCATTCGACCAGACCCAGGTCGGCACTACCCGATCGGTCTGTCCGGTACTATAGAGGCGATGCATCTGCGCATCCCAGAGAATAACATCCCTGTTGATGCTGTGCTCCCACACACCGATCTGCGAAGCGTCCAGCGCAAGCTCCAGTCTCCGGAGAAGATTCTGGAACTCTCGCTCGGATCGCGTTGGTTTGTTCTCGGGCAATTCGGTTTCAGCCTTCGAAGCCTGCAAAACTCATAGTATAGTCGCAAGCCCCCATTAATGAAGCCTTTTCATAAGTACCGAACTAGTTACTAGGTGAACTGTTCGTTACGATTGCCTCCTTTTCGATCAGTATTGTTTTTAGCCGAAAAATCCCCTCAATCAGTGATTGTGGCGCGGTGAATTCTTGGCAATCTGCCGGAAGTCAGCTGCCCCCTCGATGACAGCACCGTCCGAGAGCTGTGTCACCGAGTTGCGGTAGATGCGCTGCCACGGCGTCGCATCGGCCGGCACTGGCGGAATTCCGTCGCCCTTGCGCCGCTCGATTTCGGCATCGCCGACCAGCATGTCGCAACGCCCATGGTTGAAATCGATGCGGACCATGTCGCCCGTCCGGAGCCAGGCAAGTCCACCGCCGGCGGCACTTTCGGGCGAAGCATTGAGGATCGAGGGGCTGTCCGAGGTGCCGGACTGGCGCCCATCACCGATCGTCGGCAGGCTGTTGATGCCACGCTTTAAGATATGATCCGGCGGCTGCATGTTGACCACTTCGGCAGACCCCGGCCAGCCGAGCGGACCGGCACCGCGGATGACGAGGATCGTGTTCTCGTCGATACCAAGCTCCGGATCGTTGATGCGCTTGTGGTAATCCTCGGAGCCATCGAAAACGACGGCCTTGCCTTCGAACACGCCTTCGCGGCCCGGTTCCTGCAGATAACGCTTGCGGAAATCCTCGGAGACGACGCTCATTTTCATAATGGCGAAATCGAAGAGATTGCCCTTGAGCACAAGGAAACCGGCCCGCTCCTTCAAAGGCTCGTTGTAGGGCTTGATGACATCGCGGTCGCGCGCCTCACGTCCTCTCAGATTCTCGGCCATGGTCTTGCCGGTGACGGTGCGACAGTCCCCGTTCAGCTTATCCGCCTGCAGCAGCTCCCACATGACCGCAGGCGTGCCGCCGGCACGATGGAACTTCTCGCCAAGATAGGCGCCTGCCGGCTGCACATTCGCCAGCAGCGGAATGTCGAAGCCGTGCACCTGCCAGTCATCAGGATAAAGCTCGACGCCCGCATGTTTCGCCATGGCAGCAAGATGCGGCTGGGCGTTGGTCGAGCCGCCGATTGCAGAATTGGTCTTGATGGCATTGAGGAATGCGTCACGCGTCAGGATATCCGACGGCTTCAGGTCTTCGAACACGATCTCGACGGCGCGACGGCCGGTGCGATAGGCCATCTGGCCGCGTTCGCGATAGGCGGCGGGGATGTTGCCGCAGCCCGTCAGTGACAAGCCGAGCGCCTCGGCCAGCGCATTCATTGTCGAGGCCGTGCCCATCGTGTTGCAATGACCGACGGAGGGTGCCGAATCGAGCGCCGTCTGCAGGAATTCCTCTTCGTCGATCTCGCCGGCCGCAAGCTTCCGGCGTGACTGCCAGATCGCCATTCCGGAGCCGGCAAGCTTGCCCTCGTGCCAGCCGTCGAGCATCGGCCCGCCCGAGAGAACGATTGCGGGAATATCGACCGTAGAAGCCGCCATAATTGCCGAAGGCGTTGTCTTGTCGCAGCCCGTCGTCAGGACGACGCCGTCGAGCGGATAGCCGTAGAGGATTTCAACGAGGCCGAGATAGGCGAGATTGCGGTCGAGTGCCGCCGTCGGGCGCTTGCAGTTCTCGAAGATCGGATGGGTCGGAAATTCAATCGGGATGCCGCCCGCATCGCGGATGCCGTCACGAACGCGCTTGGCCAATTCGATATGGACGCGGTTGCAAGGCGTCAGATCGCTGCCGCTCTGGGCAATGCCGATGATCGGCTTGCCGGATCGCAGCTCCTCCGGCGTCACGCCGTAGTTCATGAAGCGCTCCAGGTAGAGCGCCGTCATGTCGATATGATCGGGGTTATCGAACCAGTCCTGCGAGCGCAGGCGGCGCTTGGCGGTCTTGCTGCCGGTCATTTCTTTCCTCCCGATCGGGCATTCCTGTCTTCGAGATGGAGCAGCAACGCGCTGTGATCCGTCTCGCCGTTGCCTCTGGCAACAAAATCAGTGAATTCGGCATGCACCGCTTCCGTCAGCGGCAGCGTGAGGGACAAGGCCCTCGCCGTCGCCATGACCGCGTCGAGATCCTTCAGCTGATTGGCTGAAGAACCGCCCGGCGCGAACTGCCGGTCGATCATGCGCTTGCCGTGGATTTCCAGAATGCGGCTGTCGGCAAAGCCGCCGCGCACGGCATCCCGGAACGCCGCCGGCGAACCACCGCCTGCCTCGATCAGCATCATCGCCTCTGCGACAGCGCCGATCGTCACTGCAACGATCTGCTGGTTGGCGAGCTTGGCAAGCTGCCCTGACCCATCAGGCCCGACATGGGTGACGCGCCCCATCGGCGCGAAGACATCAGCCAGTTCGGTAATGACGGAAGCATCCCCGCCCGCCATGATGGCAAGCGTCCCGGCCGAAGCCCCGACCACGCCGCCGGAAACCGGCGCGTCGATATGGCGGATACCCCGTGCGGCAAGCTTCTCCGCATGCGCGCGCGCGAAAGGCGGCGCGATGGAACTCATGTCGATGACCACAGCGCCTGGTCTCATGGCCTCGACAGTGCCCATATCGAACAGCACCTGTCCTACGGCCTGAGCATTGGTCAGCATGGAGATGACGATATCGGCTGCAGAGGCGGCTTCGGCGGGCGCGGAAGCGACACTGGCGCCATCGCTGGAAAGAGCCTCCGCCTTGGCGCGATCACGGTTCCAGACAGTGACGGAAAAGCCTGCGCCAAGCAGTCGCCGCACCATCGGCGCCCCCATGAGCCCGGTACCGAGGAAAGCGATCTTGCGCTTTCCACCGTCTTTCGATGCGTGTGTCACCCAGCCCTCCCCGAACTGTTGCCTGCTCTTGATAATCCCCTCACCTCAGCATGCAACCGTTTTGACGGACGTAACGCATTTTTGTCGCAGCGCTCATAAACGAAACGGGCGAGGACCAAGGTCCCCGCCCGATTTACCCGACAAAGGAGAGGTTACTCCGCAGCGACCTTCATATGGTCGTCTTCGTCCTGCGGATGATTGTCATTGTGCTGGATGAGCGGACGGTTGCCCGTCATCCGGCGCAGGAGCACATAGAACACCGGCGTCATGAAGATGCCGAAGAAGGTCACGCCGATCATACCCGAGAACACCGCGACACCCATGGCCGCGCGCATTTCCGAACCGGCACCAGTCGAGGTGACGAGCGGCACGACGCCCATGATGAAGGCCATGGAGGTCATGAGGATCGGGCGCAGGCGCAGACGGCTTGCCTCGATTGCGGCTTCGCGCGGCGTCCTGCCTTCAAACTCCAGTTCGCGGGCAAATTCCACGATCAGGATCGCGTTCTTGGCCGATAGACCGACAAGGACGACGAGGCCGATCTGCGTGAAGATGTTGTTGTCTCCACCGGTGA
>Ga0102588_1000518_pt1 | contig 40269 bp, 42 predicted proteins | sample AraplaMF_Col_mMS_FD_76854 | JGI IMG/M metagenome (GOLD analysis project Ga0102588, IMG submission 76854) | Arabidopsis root microbial communities from the University of North Carolina, USA - plate scrape MF_Col_mMS (SPADES assembly) (version 2) | ecosystem: Host-associated > Plants > Roots >...
ATTGCCAGACTTGGGCTGGTGTACGCCGTCGCGTCGGTTTTGAAGTCGGGACTTGCCATTACAGGCACTGCCGCACCGGACGAAATGCGATAACGTCACCATTTCCCCACAATGCGCTGGCATTGAACTGTTTGCGTTTTTGAGTGGGATGGGCATGGCTGATAAACGACTTGCGTATGACACGCGCGGTAAAGACGATATGTTTGCCGACGACGATCCGTTGGCCGAACTTGCTCGTATCGTCGGCTTTGAACCCCGAATTGCGGCTAACACTGTAGACGAACCTCAGCGGCGGGAGCCGGTTCTCGATCTCGAGGACGAGCTTCTCCGCGAGTTCGAGAGCTATGATGCGCCGCGTCCCCTGGCTGCCTCCGATCATCGGGTGGAGCCAGTCGCTCAACAACAAGTCGATGCCTACGACTATGTCGAGCCGGTTCAGGAGGACGTCCCCTCGATCGGTGAGGAACTTGTTCCGACGGTCGTGTTCGATTTCGAGACGCCTGTGGTCGAGCCGGAGCTCCCGGAAGCAACTGCCGTTGCTCCTGAAGTGGCTGCTCCCGAACCAGTGGCGGTCAATTGGGACGCACCTGTCGCCGACGATCGGGTTCCTGTTCCGACGAAGCCCGTTGCCGTTTCTGCCGAGCCTCCGGCCACGTTTACGGCATATGGCGGCGCCCGTGATCTGATCGAAGAGTTGGAACTTTCCATCGGCGGCGCTCTTCCTGCAGCGCCGTCCATTCAGCCGCCGGCGAAGGCGCCGCAATGGTCGGCCGCCAGCATTCGTCTGCCGATCGCCAATTTCCACGCGCCGCGCCGCGAGGAGCCGGTTCTCACTGAACTAGCCATCGAGGCGCCCGTTGTTGAGCCGGCTCCGGTGGAAGCCTTCGCTGCCGAACCTGAATTTGCTGCCGAACCGGAGTTCACGGTCGAACCCGAAGTGGCTGTGCCTGATGTCGCCGAAGAGTCTCTGCCGGTCGCTGCAGTTGAAGTTGCGGATTTCGAGCCGGTTGCCGCATCCTTCGGTTTTCCGGCAGAGATCGATCGCCACGAAGAAGTTGCCCTTCCTGAAGAGCCAGTCGCAGCGTTCAAAGACGTCGAAGAGCCCGTTGAGCCCGCTAACTCCGGTTTCGACCTGATCGCGGCTGCAGCCGAAGGCGACGTCCATCCCGATGCTGCGCTCACCGAAGCGTTGCCGGAGCCCGCCTTCGATGTGGAAACCTTCGATCTCGACGATCTGCTGGCGGATGTCTCCCGTTATCCGGTACCGCAGCGCGCTGCATCGTCCGTTGCGTCCGAGCCCGTCGCTACTGCATCCGAGCCTATCGTTGCGCCGCTGGCATCGCAACCCGCGCCGGTTCCTGCTGTTCCTGTTTTCGAGGCGCGCGTCTTCGAAGCTCCAGTGTTCGATACCCCCTTCTTCGAAGCGGCCGTTGCTCGCACATCCGTGCAGCCAACGGTGATTGCACCTGTGCCGATGAGCCGTGCGACGCCCGTTCTTCGTCAGCCCGAAGCGCCGAAGCCGGTCGTTCGGGCTCCGGTGGAGCCGGTCTCGCAGCCTATCGCGCCCGCGCCTGACGCCGCGCGCCAGCCGGAACTGGAGGCTGAAGATCCCTTTGCCGGCCACGATTTCGAGTTGGATCTCGCCGGTATCGAACTGGAGCTTGCCGATCTCGACTTCGCCGAGCCGCAGGCTCCGCAGTCGAAACCCGAGCGCGAACCCGTACGAGTTGCGCCTGTCGTCGCAGCACAGCCTGCGCCGCGTCCGCAGCCGGCCCCGGTTTTCGTGCCGGAGCCACAGCCTGCTCCGGTCAGCTATGCCAAGCCGGCACCGGCAAGCGAATCCACCGAGGATCTGCCCTTCGATCCGTCGATGATCTCCGATCCGGAAGATCGTCCCGAGACGGTCGAGGACATGCATGTTCCGACGCTGCCGCCTGTCGAGCATCCGGAACCGGTTGCCAAGACCGCCGACTTCGATTTCGATCTCGATGCCGAGATCGCAAGCTTCTTCGAGCCCGCCAAGCGGCAGGAGAAAGCATCGGTTGCCCCACCTTGGGCATCCCCGGTCACTGCTGCAACGGCCGCTGCTGTGGCCAAGCCCGCGAGCTCCGTCTTTGCCGACGGGCTTGATGATTTCGAACGCGCGCTGGAAGAGGATTTCCGCCGCAGTGTGCGCGAGCCGGTCGAGCGCCGCGAGAATGTTTCCGAAGTCCATATCGAATCCGCAAGCCAGACCGCGGATTTCAACCGTGCCCGCTCCATGCGCCGCCTGCTGGCCGCAGCCGCCATGCTGGTCGTTTTTGCCGGCGGCGCTTACGGCGTCTATACTTGGGTTTCCAACGGTTTCGGCCTCAGCATCGTCAGTTCCGGCGAGCCGCGCGTGATAACCGCCGACAAGGATCCGGTGAAGGTCGTTCCCGAAAATCCGGGCGGCAAGACCGTGCCGAACCAGGACAAGGCTGTCTATGACCGGGTCGCAGGTGCTGCCGAAGAGCCGAAGCAGAAGGCGCTTGTCTCCTCCGATGAGGCGCCGGTTGATGTCGTCCAGCGCACGCTGACGCCGGAAGTCTCGCCCGATGACAATGAAGGCAGTGCCGATCAGGTCATGCCGACTGCCGTCGGCGAAACGCAGGATCCGCGCCTGCTGCCCGATCACGACAACACTGCGGATGCCTCCGCTTCCGATGACGATGCGGCACCGTCCGTTTCGCCTCGCAAGGTCCGCACGATGATCGTCAAGCCGGACGGCACGCTCGTCGCCCGCGAAGAGCTCGCACCTGCCGAGCAATCCGCACCGGCCAATGACGTGGCGTCGGCAACCCCTGCAGCCCAACCGGCTACGACGCCATCTGCTGCAAGTTTCCCGGCAAGCACCGACAATCAGGTCGCTTCCGCAGCAATTCCGCCTGTCGGAACTTCGCCTGCTGTTCAGGCGACGGCCAAGATGGCTGAGGTGAATGCCGCCAACGCAAATCAGGTTGATCCGCCGGTCCGCGCAGTGAAGACGACGCCGATCGCCGACGCTGCCTCTGCCGGGGCGACCGATACGGCGCCTGTCCCGACCGCCCGCCCGCCCGAGCAGCCGGTTAATGTCGTCGGCACGGTAACCGAGAACGGCAATGTTCGCCCGACGGCTCAGCAGAAGCCGACACAGGTCGCTTCTGCACCGGCAGCAGCCGCTGCCCAGCCGGCACAGCAGGCTCCGGCCGCCGCAGGTGGTGGCTACGGCATCCAGATCGCATCGCTGCCGTCAGAGGATGAGGCGAAGAAGTCCTACGCCAGCCTGTCGAAGAAGTTCGCCGGTGTGCTGGGTGGCCGCGCCTACGAAATCCGTAAGGCAGATATCGCCGGCAAAGGTACTTTCTACCGCGTCCGCATCCCGGCCGGCTCGAAGGACGAAGCTGCCGCTCTCTGCGAGCAGTACAGGTCTGCCGGTGGAAGCTGCCTCATTTCGCGCTAGAGCGCCGTGCGTCCGTTCGGACGCACTAAGGACGCTCTAACTCCTTGAATCTACGCATCAGCCCGAAAATCGATTCCAATTTTCGGGCTGATGCGTAGGCTTTTTGGATATTCCGATCGGAGCGGCGGGCTTGTCCCGCCGCTCTTTTTTGTGGGATCGTGCTTGACCTCGCTCGCAATTCGCGAGGCCGCCCTTATGATTCGGGTATGACCGAATCAAAAGCAATGATCCTCGGCTGCAGCGGCCTTAAGCTGACCGACGAAGAAAAGACCTTCTACAGGGCAGAGCGCCCTTGGGGCTTCATCCTTTTCGGGCGAAATATTTCCGAAGCGCAGCAGATCACTGATCTCGTCGCCGATCTGCGTGAGTGCGTCGGCTGGCATGCGCCTGTCCTGATCGACCAGGAAGGAGGACGCGTCCAGCGCATCCGCCCGCCGATCCTGCAGCACTATCCACCGGGGCAGGCGCTCGGCGATCTCTATCGCCGCGACCGGGCGCTTGGGCTACGCGCCGCATGGCTGATGTCGCGCCTGCATGCCTTCGATCTCCAAAGGTTCGGCATCAATGTCGATTGCCTGCCGGTGCTGGACGTGCCCATCGAAGGCAGCAGCAACGTCATCGGCAACAGAGCCTATGGCGGCGATCCCGTCGCTGTCACGGAGATGGGGCGGGCGGCGGGCGAAGGGCTGAAAGCCGGCGGCCTGCTGCCGGTCATGAAGCATATGCCGGGACATGGGCGCGGTTTTGCGGATTCGCATCTGGAACTGCCCGTTGTGACGGTGTCGCGCCAGGAGCTTGCAGCCCACGACTTCCCGCCCTTCGTTGCCATGAAGGACGAGTTGATGGCGATGACCTGTCATGTCGTCTTCACGGCAATCGACCCGGACAATCCGGCGACCACCTCCCGCAAGGTGATCGATGAGGTGATCCGCACCGAGATCGGCTTCAAGGGGCTGCTGCTCTCTGACGATACCTCAATGAACGCTCTTTCGGGCACGATCGGCGAGCGGGCCGCGAATATCATTGCGGGTGGCTGTGATATCGTGTTGCACTGCAACGGTCATATGGACGAGATGCAGCAAGTCGTGGCAAATGTTCCGCCACTGGCAGGTCTCGCGCGTGAGCGGGCAAGAGCGGTGGAGGAAGGGTTTCCAACGCCCGACGCTGCGGACGAGACGGCACTAAGGGCGGAATTCGACGCTATATTTGCAACTGCCTGAAGGGTGAATTAGGTGAGCACGATCAAGGGCACGGACCGGTCTCAGGCGGCGTCTACGCCGATGGACAAGCTGTGGCAGGAGAGTGACGCCGAGCGCGCCAGCCATGAGCCCGCCCTCGTGATCGATGTCGCCGGCTTCGAAGGTCCGCTAGATCTCCTGCTCTATCTGGCTCGCAATCAGAAGGTCGACCTATCGCGTATTTCCGTTCTGGCGCTCGCCGAACAATATCTGCAGTTCATCGAGCGCGCGCGGCGCATCCGCATCGAGCTTGCCGCCGATTATCTGGTCATGGCGGCCTGGCTCGCCTATTTGAAATCCAGGCTGCTCATTCCGCAGCAGGTGAAGGACGATGGTCCCTCCGGCGAGGAGATGGCCGCAACGCTCGCCTTCCGCCTGAAGCGGCTGGAAGCGATGCGTCAGGTTGCCGATGGTCTCGTCAACCGCAACCGGCTCGGTCGCGATATCTTCGCCCGCGGCGCGCCGGAACATATCCCGGATCGCCAGCAGTCCGCCTACGACGCCAATCTCTACGACCTTTTGAGTGCCTATGCGGCCTTGCGTCAGCGCCATGCGATCACTCAGGTAACGATCGAGCGCCGCACTGTCTGGTCGTTGACCGATGCCCGTGAGCTGTTGACCCAGATGATCGGCGATATCGTCGACTGGACGGCGCTCGAACAATATCTGCTGCGCTACCTCGCAAGTCCCGCCGAGCGCGTCACTGCCGTCGCCAGTGCCTTTGCCGCCTCGCTGGAGCTGGTGCGCGAGGGCAAGCTCGAAATACGCCAGGACGGCGCTTTCCAGCCGATCTACATGCGCCGCGGCCCGAAACATGCCACTCTGCAGGTGGTCGAACAGGAGCAGTCCGATTGATCGACGCGGAAGACGATGACATGGAAGGCGAGGGCGCTTCCCGCGATCTGCAGGCCGAGATTGAAGCGGAGCGCATAGCCGAAGCGTTGGTTTTCGCATCCGCCCAACCGGTATCCGAAGGTTTCATCATCGAACGCCTGCCGAAGGGATTTAATGCGCACGAGATCATGCTACGCCTGAAGGAGCAGTATGCGCCGCGCGGCGTCAATCTTGTGCAGGTCGACAGCGCCTGGGCCTTCCGCACGGCGGCTGATCTTTCCTTCGTCATCCGCCGCGACGAGAACGAGGTCAAGAAACTCTCTCGCGCAGCACTCGAAGTGCTCGCGATCATTGCTTATCACCAGCCGGTGACGCGCGCCGAGATCGAAGACATCAGAGGCGTTCAAACCTCCCGCGGCACGCTCGACGTGCTGATGGAGGCGGGTTGGGTGCGTTTCCGTGGCCGCCGCCGCACGCCGGGCCGGCCGGTTACGCTCGGCACGACGCGAGACTTTCTCGACCATTTCGGCCTTGAGGAGTTGCGCGACCTGCCGGGCCTTGAAGAGCTGAAGGGTGCCGGCCTCCTGTCCGGCCGCATCCCCGCCAATTTCAATATTCCTTCGCCCCTCATGAACGACGAATTGACCGAGGATGAGGATCCCATCACCCAGATGGATCTCGAGGAACTCGGACTGCTGGCCCCCGGCGGCGCATCCGAGGAATAACGAAGCTTGGTCTTGCTTTTGCCACGCCCGCGCAAAACAATGTCAATCACGACTTTTCGATGGATGAATGACTTGTCACAAAGGCCGATACCGTGACATTAAGCTCAATCCAGAAGGATTGATGTTGGAAACCGTATTGGAAATTCTTACATCGAGGGAACATCGCAACAGGGAGTATGGGTAATGGGTTCTTTTAGCATGTGGCACTGGCTGATCGTTCTGGCCATCGTGCTTTTGTTGTTCGGTCGCGGCAAGATCCCGGAACTGATGGGCGACGTTGCCAAGGGCATCAAGAGCTTCAAGAAGGGCATGACGGACGAAGACGCGCCGGAAACAGCAAAGACCGTCGATCACAAGGCCGACGAAACGAAGTAATCACGTACGGGAAAGGGCGCTGCCCCCGCGCCGCCCGTTCAGGAGCCTTGCATGTTCGATATTGGCTGGACCGAACTTTTGGTTATCGCGGTCGTTCTGATCGTGGTTGTCGGTCCCAAGGATCTGCCACCGATGCTGCGCGCTTTCGGCAAGATGACGGCCCGTGCCCGTAAGGTCGCGGGTGAGTTTCGTGCCCAGTTCGACGAAGCGCTGCGCGAAGCCGAGCTTGACGACGTGCGTAGCACGATCAGCGACGCCCAGAAGCTCAACCCGGTCAACAGCCTGCGCGAGGCGATGAACCCGCTGCGCCAGATGGGCAACGAGATCAAGGCCGACCTGCAGAATTCGACGAAGGTCGAGAAGCCGGCAGAACAGCGCCCGCTAGAGCAGGGCGCCGATACTGCGACGGAAGTGCCGCCTGCGGAATTTTCCGCGCCCGCGCCGTCCATGAGCCTGCCGGAAACACCACCGGTCGTTCCTGCGCCGCAGCCGGTTGCTGCCGCCACCGTTGCTCCGGTCGCCGTGGCCGAAAAGCCGAAGGCCGTGCGCAAGCCGCGCGTGAAGGCTGCAGACAAGGCTGATGCCGTTGCATTAGTCGCGGCACCGGTCGAGAAGCCGAAGCGCGCTGCCGCTACAAAGAAGCCGGTCGCTGTCGCAAAGCCGGCCTCCAAAAAGAAGAAGGATGAGGCATGAGCGGTGATACACAAGACAAGCCGCAGCCGTTGATCGAGCACCTGATGGAGCTGCGCACGCGGCTGATCTGGTCGATTGCCGCCTTCTTCATCGCCTTCATCGCGTGCTTCATTTTCGCCAAGCACATCTTCAATTACCTCGTCTATCCCTACAAGCTCGCCGTCAGCTGGGCTCATCTCGATGTCGAGAAGGCGCAGCTGATCTATACGGCGCCGCAGGAATTCTTCTTCACACAGGTCAAGGTCGCCATGTTCGGCGGTCTTGTGATCGCCTTCCCGATCATCGCCGCGCAGATCTACAAGTTCGTCGCTCCCGGCCTCTACAAGAACGAACGCCAGGCTTTCCTGCCGTTCCTGATCGCATCGCCGATCCTGTTCCTCATGGGTGGCGCGCTGGTCTATTTCTTCTTCACGCCGATGGTCATGTGGTTCTTTCTGTCGATGCAGCAGGCGCCGGGCCATGACGAAGTGGCGATCTCGCTCCTGCCGAAGGTCTCGGAATATCTGAGCCTCATCATGACGCTGGTCTTCTCCTTCGGCCTTGTCTTCCAGCTTCCCGTCATCACCACGCTTCTCGCCCGCGTCGGTCTTCTCACCTCGCAATGGCTCGCTGAGAAGCGCAAGTTCGCGATCGTGCTTGCCTTCGTCGTGGCCGCGGTCCTGACGCCGCCCGATCCCATGTCCCAGATCGGCCTTGCGCTGCCGACGATCCTTCTCTACGAGATTTCCATCTACGCGGCACGACTCGTGGAGCGTCAGCGTTCCAAACAGGCGCTTGAAGAGGCCAGTGAATCCTCCGATGTCGCCAAGACGGACAGCGTCTGAGCGCATCAGGACATTTCTCTGAGATCTGCCGTTTTCCATCCGGTCGGGGTTTCCTCCGACCGGTTCATGTCTGTTGAAACGATCTGGAACGACGATGCTCGATATCAAATGGATCCGTGAGAATCCCGAGGCTCTCGATGCTGCCCTTGCCAAGCGCAGCACGGAACCTCTGTCGCAATCTCTCATCGCCCTTGACGAAAAGCGCCGCTCCGCCGTGCAGAAGGCGCAGGATCTGCTCTCCCGCCGCAACGCCGCCTCCAAGGAGATCGGTGCTGCCATGGCGCAGAAGAATACCGAGCTCGCCGACAAGCTGAAAGCCGAGGTCGCCGAGATCAAGGAAACGCTGCCGGCTGCCGAAGAGGAAGAGCGTGCACTTTCCGCCGAGCTCAACGACCAGCTTTCACGCGTCCCGAACGTGCCGCTTGATGAGGTGCCCGTCGGCAAGGACGAGCACGACAATGTCGTGACCCGTATCGTCGGCGAAAGGCCGCGCTGGAACCACACGCCCAAGGAGCATTTCGAAATCGGCGAAGCCCTCGGCTACATGGATTTCGAACGGGCTGCCAAGCTCTCCGGTTCGCGCTTCACTGTGCTGACCGGTCCGTTGGCCAAGCTGGAACGCGCACTCGGCCAATTCATGATCGACCTCCACACGACCGAACACGGCTATACCGAAGTGTCTTCGCCGTTGATGGTGCGGGGCGAGGCACTGTTCGGCACCGGCAACCTGCCGAAGTTCGAGGAAGATCTCTTCAAGACGACGGATGGTCGTTACCTCATCCCGACCGCGGAAGTGACGCTGACCAACCTGGTTCGCGAGGAAATCCTAGATCAGGAAAAGCTGCCGCTGCGCTTCACTGCTCTTACGCCATCCTTCCGTTCGGAGGCAGGATCTGCCGGCCGCGATACCCGCGGCATGCTGCGTCAGCACCAGTTCTGGAAGTGCGAACTCGTCTCGATCACCGACGCCGAGAGCTCGATTGCCGAACATGAGCGCATGACGGCCTGCGCTGAAGAAGTGCTGAAACGCCTCGGCCTGCATTTCCGCACGATGACGCTCTGCACCGGCGACATGGGCTTCGGCTCGCGCAAGACCTATGACCTCGAAGTCTGGCTGCCGGGACAGAACACCTTCCGCGAAATCTCGTCCTGCTCCGTCTGCGGCGATTTCCAGGCACGGCGCATGAACGCTCGCTATCGCGGCAAGGACGACAAGGCGACGAAATTCGTCCACACGCTGAATGGCTCCGGCACGGCAGTCGGGCGCTGCCTGATTGCGGTTCTCGAAAATTATCTGAACGAGGATGGCTCGGTCACGATTCCGGACGTTTTGCTGCCCTATATGGGCGGTCTGACGAAGATCGAACGGGCGGCTTGAGACAATGCGCATCCTGCTGACGAATGACGACGGTATCCATGCCGAAGGCTTGGGTGCGCTGGAACGGATCGCAAGGGCGCTTTCTGACGATGTCTGGATCGTCGCCCCCGAAACCGACCAGAGCGGCCTTGCGCATTCGCTCAGCCTTTCGGAGCCGCTGAGGCTCCGGAAGATTTCCGACAAGCATTATGCGCTGCGGGGCACGCCGACCGATTGTGTCATCATGGGCATCAAGCAGGTGCTCGACATCAAGCCGGATCTCGTTCTGTCAGGCGTCAATTCCGGCTCCAACGTCGCCGACGACGTGACCTATTCCGGCACGATCGCCGGCGCCATTGAAGGCACGATGCAGGGCGTTCGTTCCTTCGCCCTCAGCCAGGCCTACATCTATGATGATGGTGCGCGCATCCTGCCCTGGGAGGTTTGCGAGGCACATGCGCCGGCACTGCTTGAAAAGCTGATGACGGTCGATCTGCCTGAAGGCACCTTCCTGAATCTCAATTTCCCGAACTGTCCTTCTGACGAGGTCGAGGGCGTCGAGGTGACGGCGCAGGGCAAGCTTGCTTTCAACCTGCAGGTCGATGCGCGCACGGATGGCCGCGGCTTTCCCTATTACTGGCTGAAATTCGGCGAGCGCGCCGGCGCCTTCACCGAGGGCAGCGATATTCACGCGCTGAAGCATAATAAGATTTCGGTAACACCTTTGAAACTGGATCTGACCGATTATTCCGTGACGGACCGCGTGGCGCGGGCCATCGGACACGGAGTGAAGGGGTGACGGCGAAACTGGCCGAGAAGGAGGGCTTTGCGGCGCTGGTCCTCAGATTGCGCGCAGAAGGCATTTCCGATATCGATTTGCTGACGGCAGTCGAGCAGACGCCGCGCTCGCTCTTCGTGCCTCCGCAATTTGCAGAAAATGCCTATTCCAGCCGCACCATTCCGATTGATTGCGGCTCCTTCCTCGAAGGCGTCGATTTTGCCGTCCGTCTTCTCCATCATCTGAAAGTCCGCCCCGGCCAGCGCGTGCTCGAAATCGGCACGGGCAGCGGCTTTACCGCGGCGGTCATCGGTCGCATTGTCGAACGCGTGCTCACGGTCGATCGCTATAAGACGCTGACGCTTTCGGCGCAGCGCCGCATGGAATCGCTGAGCCTGCGCAACATCATCATCCGTCAGGCCGATGGCAGCGCCGGCATGCAGGGCGAGGGCACCTTCGACCGTATCCTGGTCACAGCTGCTTTCAATTCCATGCCGCGCTTCTATGCCGATCAGCTCGTTTCGGGCGGCTCTATGATTGCGCCGCTGATCATATCCGAAAACGAATGCCGCATGGTTCGGTTGACGAAAACCGGCAGCCGCTTCGAGCGGGAAGAGCTCTTCGACGCTCCCTATCTGCCGATCGTTCCGCGCCTCGCTTCCCAGCTTTAAGCTAGGTAAGGCTCCAGAGCCTGCGGGCTATGACTTTTCGCCCGCAAACTTATGGTTATCAAGTTCTCAAAAATATAGCACTGATTCCAGCGCCTTAACCGCATGGTAACACTAACGCGCTTTAATAGATTCACAAATGGTTGCGTTCTAAGTGGGTCGAGTCATGCGTTTTAGTTTTTCGCCGAAGTTCGGGAAGTCGGCCGGGAATCTTCTGGTGGTCGCCTTGCTGGCGAGCGCAGCCACGGGCTGCAGCTCTGATGTGACGCGTTTCGGCAGTCTGTTTTCCTCCTCCGGGCAGGATCAGATGACGACAAATTCCATCCCGCGCAGGAGCTTCAACGGCCCGCAGGGTGACCCGGTGCCGCGCGCCGATCTCGGCGGCTCAGGCATTCAGCCGGCCTATGCCGCGAACAATCAGGGTCAGCCAGTGTATGGCGCGAATAACCAGGGAGTGAGCCAGCCCTATCCGGGTCGTCCGAGCTATGAGCCGGTCAGCTCCAACGCACGGATGGCATCCACCCCGGTTTCCGTTCAGCGCTCCGATCTCTCGCCGCCAAGCGCAGGCTCGGTTTCCTCGCGTCAGCGAGAGAGGGATGTCGCGCTCGCCCAGCCGTTCCCGGCAGCGCCGAAGCCTGACCGTATTGCGCCGGCTGCTGCGTCGGCTCCGAGGGTTGCGCCTGATGCGCTGACGACAGGCACGACACCGAAGGTCTCCGGCTGGTCCGGCGCCAATGCGCCGTCCGTCACTCTGCGTCCCGGTGAAAACATCGCCATCCTTTCCCGTCGGTACGGCGTTCCGGAAAAGGAAATCCTGCGCGTCAACAATCTGAAGACGGCATCCGCCGCACAGCCCGGCCAGGCGATCCTCATCCCGACCTTCAATGGTGGCAACAATGCCGCCAAGGCCGCAGCCCAGTCCGCCGACCTTTCCAAGCCCGGCAACCTGCCGCAGCCGACAAAGGGTCAGGAACAGAAGGTGGCCGTTGTTCCAGGCGCCAATTCCGCTCGCGACAAGACCGTCGCAAGCGCGGACCCGGCAGGCAAGGTTCCCTCGGGTGCCGGTAAGGATCCGAAGGGCGCTGTCGGTACTTACACGGTCAAACAGGGTGACTCGCTTGCCAAGATCGCCAAGGCGACGGGCGCCAATATCGACGCTATCAAGGCGGCCAACAATCTGTCGGCAGGCTCGATCCGCATCGGCCAGGAATTGAAGATCCCGAACGGCGCGGCTTCCGCTGACGCGATCAAGACAGCCTCCATCCCGGCGCAGAAGGTCGATCAGGTAAAGCCCGCCCAGGCAGCGAGCGCTCCGGTCCAGACCGCTTCCGCGCAGCCGGCGCCTTACAAGGCTCCTGTAGCCACGCAGACGGTCGATGCCGTCGAGAAGAAGTCCGATGTCAGCGCAGCCGCTCCAGAAGCCACCGGTATCGGCAAATATCGCTGGCCGGTTCGCGGTCAGGTGATTGCCGCCTATGGTGCCAACGTCAACGGCAGCCGCAATGACGGTATCGACATCTCGGTTCCGCAGGGTACCGCGATCAAGGCTGCTGAAAATGGCGTCGTCATCTATGCCGGCAACGGCCTGAAGGAACTCGGCAATACCGTTCTCGTCCGTCACGATGACGGCACCGTCACCGTCTACGGTAACGCCGATACGCTGAGCGTCACCCGCGGCCAGAAGATCCAGCGCGGCCAGACGGTCGCGGTGTCGGGCATGAGCGGCGACGTAAAGCAGCCGCAGGTACACTTCGAGGTCCGCAAGGATGCGGCCCCGGTCAACCCGATGACCTTTCTTGAATAGGCGATATTTCTTGAGCAGGTAGAGCGTCTCAGGGAAATGCAAAAGCCCGGTCGGTGACCGGGCTTTTGTCGTTTTGAAGCGGGAAATGTCTAAGCGCAGTCGAGATGGATGCGCAGCCGACCCGCCAGATCCTGGATATACTGCCATGCGACGCGGCCGGAACGGGCGCCGCGGGTCGTTGCCCATTCCAGCGCCTCGGCATGCATCGTCTCGCGGTCGAGGCTTAGCTTGAAGTGGTCGGCATAACCATCGATCATCATCAGGTAGTCTTCCTGGCTGCATTTGTGGAAACCGAGCCACAGCCCGAAGCGATCGGAAAGCGACACCTTTTCCTCGACGGCTTCGGATGGATTGATCGCGGTCGACTGTTCGTTCTCCATCATGTGGCGCGGCAGCAGGTGGCGCCGGTTGGAGGTGGCATAGAACAGCACATTGTCCGGCCGCCCTTCCACGCCGCCATCGAGCGCCGCCTTCAGCGACTTGTAGGCGGTATCGTCGTGGTCGAAGGAAAGATCGTCGCAGAAGACGATGACGCGATGCGGCGTATCCTTGAGAAGGTCGAGAAGTGTGGGCAGGCTGGCGATATCTTCGCGATGCACTTCGACGAGCTTCAGCGATACGCCACTCTCGCGGCGCACGTCTTCATGCACGGCCTTGACGAGAGACGACTTGCCCATGCCGCGCGCGCCCCAGAGAAGGACGTTATTGGCCGCATAGCCCTCGGCAAAACGCACCGTGTTTTCGTGCAGGATATCGCGCACGTGATCGACCCCGCGGATGAGCTTCAGCGCTACGCGGTTGGGACGCTTGACGGGCTGCAGATACTGACGGGCAGGGGACCAGACGAAACAGTCGGCAGCATTCCAGTCGTTGACGGCAGGCGCCGGTCCCGCCAGCCGCTCCACCGCATTCGCGAGCCTCTTCAGCTCCTGAAGCAGAACGCTATTGATTTCCTCGGCCATCGGGTGCCTCCTTCATAGATTGCAGCGATAATCCGCTTTCGTTTTTTTGATGCCGGGTAGCATGGCCTTTCCACAGCGGAAAGGTTATGAGGCAGCGGAATCGGTACGCTTTCCGGCTGTTTTTGTTGCATTCATCAAGGCTGCAACTATAGTCCGGCGACTTGAAAAGAGAGGCGGGGTTCCGCCGCCCATAGCCTGAGGAGCTTAGCATGTTTATCACCCCGGCATTTGCCCAGAGCGCAACTGACGCCACGAGCGCTTTCGGCGGCTCAGGCCTCGAAATGATCATCCTGTTCGTGCCGCTGATGGTGGTCTGGTATTTCCTGCTTATCCGCCCGCAGCGTGCGCAGGCCAAGAAGCGTGAGGAAACCCTGAAGGCGATCCGTCGCGGCGACCAGATCGTCACCGGCGGCGGCCTCGTCGGCAAGGTCACGAAGGTTGTCGACGAGAAGGAAGTCGAAGTCGAAATCGCCGAAGGCGTGCGCGTGCGCATCGTCCGCACCGGCATTTCCGAAGTCCGCGTGAAGGGCGAGCCGGTCAAGGCCGACGCAGCATAACATGCGATAGCAACACCCGCCGGATCGGAAGATAGTCGAGAGAATGCACCATTTTTCCCGCTTGAAAACACTTCTGATCTGGTTGGTCGCGATTGCCGCTATTGTCGTCGCTGCGCCTAATCTTCTAGGCCAGGCGCAGCTTTCCTCCCTGCCAGGGTGGGTCCGGCAGGACCGTATCACCCTCGGTCTCGATCTGCAGGGCGGCTCCTACATCGTATTCCGCCTCGAGCGCTCGGATATCATCCGGGACCGGCTCGAAAAAACGGTCGCCGGCGTTCGTGACAAGCTTCGTAGTGCCGGCATCCGCTATACCGGACTCACCGGAACCGGCCAGACGGTGACGGTCAAGGTCACCGATCCGGCCCAGCTTCAGCCTGCCGCCGATCTTCTGAAATCGCTGACATCGGCCAATGTTGCTCTCCAGCAGAGCAATGATGGGCAATTGACGCTGCAGATCTCCGACCAGGCGATTGATGCCGATACGGTAGCGGCGCAGACGCGCTCCCTCGATATCGTCACCCGCCGCATCGCCGGCTTTGGAATGGAGAACTTCACCGTTCGTCCTGACGGGAATGACCGTATCGCCATGCAGGTGCTCGGCTCCGTCGACGCAGAGCGGTTGAAGAACCTGCTGAACGAGCCTGCGGCCCTCTCCTTCCACCTGATCGATGAAAGCATGACCGGCCAGCAGGCGCTCGCCGGCCGCTGGCCCGCGACATCGCAGGTGCTCTATTCGCTGGATGATCCACCGATCCCCTATCTCGTCGATCGCTCCATAATTGCGACAGGCGCAGATTTTGCCGAGGTCGATACGAAGACTGACCCGCAGACGCAAGACAGCGCGGTCGTCTACCAGCTGAACGCCGAGGCTGTGCAGCGCCTTGCACAGGCAACGACCGCCAATGTCGGAAAGCATCTCGCCATCGTCTTCGACGATCAGGTGATGGCAAGCCCCGTCATCGAAGCGCCGATCACAGACGGACGCGGTGAGATTGCCGCCAATTTCTCCGAGGAGGGCGTCGAGGATCTGGCCGTCATGCTGCGGGCCGGCGCGCTGCCCGCGACGCTGACGGCCGTGGAGGAGCGCACTGTCAGCCCGCTCTTCGGTTCCGAATCCGTTTTCTCCGGTCTGGTTGCCGGCATTGTCGCGGTGGTGCTCGTCGCTGCGCTGATGATCGCGCTCTATCGCATGCTCGGCATCATCGCCGTCGTTTCACTGGTCTTCAATCTGGTGCTGATCGTTGCGGTCTTAAGCGTTGCCGGTGCGACACTGACGCTTCCGGGCATTGCCGGCCTCGTGCTGATCGTCGGCATGGCGGTGGATTCCAACGTGCTGATCTATGAGCGCATCCGCGAAGAAGCGAGGGTGCCGCATACGACCTTCGCCCAGGCGGTCGAGCGCGGCTTCTCGCGTGCTTTCGCCACCATCGTCGATGCTAACGTCACGATCTTCATCGCCGCCGTCATTCTGTTTTTCGTCGGCAGCGAATCCATTCGCGGCTTTGCTGTGACGCTGGCCGTCGGCATCCTAACGACCATCCTGACGGCTTTCACGCTGACGCGCGGCTTCGTCGCCGCCTGGCTGGCGAAGCGCCATCCGCGCCATCTGCCGAAGAGCGCGCTGGCAAGCCTGTTCGAGCATGCCAATATCCGTTTCATGGGCATTCGCCGCTATGTCTTCACGGCATCGGCGGCACTTTGCATCGCCGCAATGCTCGCCTTCGCCTCGGTCGGCCTGCAGCTCGGCATCGACTTCACCGGCGGTTCGCTGGTCGAGGTCAAGGCGAAGCAGGGCAATGCCGATATTGCCGATCTCAGCGCCCGTCTGAACGAGTTGAACCTCGGACCGGTGCGCGTCGAGCGAATCGGCGATGCCACCAACGCCCTGATCCGCGTCGGCTCGCAGGATGGCGGCGAAAATGCCGAGCAATCGGTGGCGACGTTCATTCGCGGCGAGTTGGCCGAGGACTACGATTTCCGGCGTGTCGAGGTCGTCGGCCCGGCCGTCTCCGGCGAGTTGACGATGCTGGCGACGATCGGCATCCTGGCCTCGCTGTTCGCCATCCTGGTCTATATCTGGATCCGGTTCGAATGGCAGTTTGCGGTCGGCGCGATCGTCGCGACGCTGCACGATGTCATCATCATGCTCGGCCTCTTCGTGCTGACGCGCATGGAATTCAATCTGACGAGCGTGGCCGCATTGCTGACCGTCGTCGGCTATTCGCTGAACGATACAGTCGTCGTCTATGACCGCATGCGCGAAAACCTGAAGCGCTACAGGAAAATGCCGCTGCCGATCCTGATCGATGCGGCAATCAACCAGACGCTCTCGCGCACCATTCTGACGGCCGCCACGACCTTGCTTGCGCTGCTTGCGCTCTACATCTTCGGCGGCGCCGTCATTCGCTCCTTCACCTTCACCATGCTCTTCGGCGTTGCGCTCGGAACATTCTCCTCCATCTATATAGCAGCGCCTGTCCTCATCATCTTCCGGCTGCGCCGGGAGACCGGTGGCGAGGACGAGGGCGACACCAGCATGAAATCCGGCAAGCCGGCGGTATAGATCCATGGCAAAAGGCATTGAAATCCGCGACGCCCATTTCCCGGGCCGCGCTCCCATCGACACCTATGGCAATGGCGGTTTCCGCTTTGCGGATATGTCGCATCGTGGTTCCATCCTCTGCCTGCCATCGGGCATTCATGGCTGGGATATGGACATGACGAAGCCGCTGTCGGTGGAGAATTTCCGCGGCGTGCTCGATGAAGCCGCCGATATCGAAGTGCTGCTCGTCGGCACAGGCACAGAGCTTCGCCGTCTGCCCGCGGAATTGCGTGCCGCCCTCAAAGCGCGCGGCATTTCCTCTGATCCGATGAGCACGGGTGCCGCCGTGCGCACCTTCAACATCATGCTTTCCGAACAGCGCGCCGTCGCCGCCGCCCTGATCGCGGTCTGATCATGGCCGATGTGAAGACGAACCGGGATATCAGCCTGGCAATGCTGCGCGACACCGATCGCGACCGCTATCTTGCCTGCCTGCTGTCGCCCGAGGCCAAGCGCAGTGCGCTCGCCGCCCTCTATGCCTTCAATGCCGAGCTCGCCCGCATCCGCGATCTCGTCCACGAGCCGCTGCCCGGCGAGATCCGCATGCAATACTGGCGCGACCTTCTGGAGGGGAATGCGCACGGTTCGACCGAGGCCAATCCTCTTGCCGCGGCACTTCTTACGGCCGTCGAGACGCACCGCCTTCCGCGCCAGACACTCGTCAACATGATCGAAGCGCGGATATTCGACCTCTACGACGACCCGATGGAAAGCCGCACCTCGCTGGAAGGCTATGCGGGTGAAACGGCCTCGGCGCTGATTCAGCTAGCGAGCCTCGTCCTCTCGCCGCAAGACGCGACAAAATCCGCCGATGCTGCCGGTCATGCCGGTGTGGCACAGGCGATATCAGGCATGCTGCTCCTGATGCCGCTCCATCAACGCCGTGGCCAGGTCTATATCCCGCTTGAAATTCTCTCGGCGACGGGCCTTGACCGGGAGACGTTCCTGGCTGGTACGGACAAGCCGCGCATCTCGGCAGCCATCGAAGCTTTTGCCGGGCTCGGTCGCGATCACCTTGCCAAGGCGAGGGCCTCTGCGCTGTCGCCGGTTATCGTGCCGGCCTTCCTGCCGGTTGCGCTTGCCGAACCGGTGCTGGTGAAGGCGCAGAAGCGCGGTGCGGCCGTTTTGGAAGGCTCGCTGCAGGAGCCGCAATGGCGTCGCCAGATGCGCATGGCTCTTGCGGGCATGCGCAAGAAAATCTGACGACGGTCAAACTCGCGCAAGTCTCGCGCGTTATGTCAGGCATAACCCCATTCTAAACGGAGAATCCGCGTGGGCATTATCGTCTGGTGCGTTCTTTTCGCCATCGTCATCTTCTTCGCCTTCGTGGCGACGCGCATGGCTGCTCAGAACAAGGAAGATGGCCTGCACGACACGGGCCTTGCCATCATCGAATTCGGCCGCGCATTCCCCAATGAAGCGATCCGCCAGCTTCAGGCGACGGTTGACGGTCAGGCCGTCTTCGTACGTCTGCACGACAACAAGGCTGGCTTCATGCGCAACATGTCGCGCCACTTCGCCTGTCATCTGATCGAGCCGGGAACGGTGCGGGTTCTGGCCTCTGAAACCGGCAGGGGGCTGAGCATCGAATTTGTCAATGCACCCTATCACAACGGCACTTACGAGTTCGCTTCGGCCAAGGAGGCGTCAGAAGTGTCGCTCTGGCTGCTCGGCAACTATGTTGCCGAGCCGGATAAGGAATTGCCTGCGCCGAATTCGTCCGCCGCAAACGGCCATTAGTCAAAACAAAATATAGGCTCAGGCGCTTTCGGCGAGCTTAACGTCCTGACCCAGCCAGGCGGCGCAATCTGCAAGCGCTCGCTTGGCAATCAATTGCCGCTTCATGATCGTCTTGTCCTTGCCGCGGAAGCGCTTGACGCCTTCGGGCTTGACGATCGAACCGGGTTGAAGCTCCGGAAACAGGCCGAAATTGATGTTCATCGGCTGGAACGAGCGCTTGCCCGGCTCCTCGTCGGTGACGAGATGTCCGCCGGTGATATGGCCGAGCAGCGAACCGAGCGCCGTCGTTGCGGGAGGAAGCGAAACCGGCTCTCCCTTGCGTTCCGCGGCTGCGAAGCGGCCGGCCAGCAGACCCACGCTTGCGCTCTCGACATAGCCTTCGCAGCCGGTGATCTGGCCGGCGAAGCGCAGACCGGGACGCGATTTCAGCGTCAGCGACGGATCGAGCAAGGTGGGCGAGTTGATGTAGGTGTTGCGGTGCAGGCCGCCGAGTCGGGCGAATTCTGCATTCTCAAGCCCTGGGATCATGCGGAAGATATCAGCCTGCGCACCATATTTCAGCTTTGTCTGGAAGCCGACCATATTGTAGAGCGTGCCGAGCGCATTGTCCTGGCGAAGCTGTACGACGGCATAGGCCTTCACGGTCGGGTTATGCGCATTGGTGAGCCCCATCGGCTTCATCGGCCCGTGCCGCAGCGTCTCGCGACCGCGCTCTGCCATGACCTCGATCGGCAGGCAGCCGTCGAAATAGGGTGTGCCTTCCCATTCCTTGAAGCCGACCGTATCGCCGGCAATCAGCGCGTCGACAAAGGCATTGTACTGCTCTTCAGTCATCGGGCAGTTGATATAGTCCTTGCCGGTACCACCGGGGCCGACCTTGTCGTAACGCGACTGATACCAGCAGATATCCATGTCGATGCTGTCGCGATAGACGATCGGCGCGATGGCATCGAAGAAAGCAAGAGAATCCTCCCCCGTTTCCGCCTGGATGGCGCTCGCAAGCGATGGCGCAGTCAGCGGACCGGTGGCGATAACAGCCAGATCCCATTCCTTCGGCGGCAGGCCGGAGATCTCCTCGCGCACGACAGTGATCAGCGGATGCTCGTGGATCGCCTTGGTCACGGCATCGGAGAAGCCATCGCGGTCGACGGCGAGTGCGCCGCCGGCCGGCACCTGATGTTTGTCGGCCGACGCCATGATCAGCGAACCGGCCATGCGCATTTCCGCATGGATGACGCCGACGGCATTGCTGGTCGCATCATCCGAGCGGAAGGAGTTGGAGCAGACGAGCTCGGCAAGTCCATCGGTCTTGTGCGCATCCGTGCCGCGCACGCCGCGCATTTCATGCAGGATCACAGGAACGCCGGCATTGGCAATCTGCCACGCAGCCTCAGAGCCGGCCAGCCCGCCGCCGATGACATGGATAGGGGAGTAGGAGGGATTGTTGGTCATTGGCGGCTGATATCACGCCAGCACATGCGATCCAACAATAGAATCAAAAACGGCGCCTGCCGGCGCCGCAACGTGATCAGCTCTGCTCTCGTGTTCCAGGCGATGCTTCGCGCTGGTCGGCATCTTCGAGATCGGCATCGACAACGTAGGCGTTTCCATGTTCCCGCGCCGCTTCGCGTTGTGCAGCAAGGTTCGGGCGATCGTCAGGGGTCGTTTCTTCCGTATGTTCGTTGAAGGTATCTATTTCACCTTTTGGTGATGGAGCGCCTTTACGTCGGGCATTCAGCACCCGGGAGGTTTCATCCGCAATTTCGCGCCGACGCGCGTCGGCAGCCGGACTGTCTTCCGCCCGCGCATCGTCAGTTGCTTTTTCGAGAATGGTTTTGGCCATGATGTTACCTCCAGAAACGGCTGGTCTCGACGGATTGGCGACCGAGCAGATAACCGATGCTGAAAGCCAGCACGCCGATACCCACAACGACGGAGCTGGCGATATGGGGATGATCGGCCGCACCCGTTGCGACGGCTTGCACCTCGCGCCGGACCGCGGAGGCGGTGTTCGACGCAGTCTTTCGAATGCCCTCGGGCTTGTTCGCCGGCCGGCCGGTAAAGCCGGCATTGAGTTGGTTTGCCATGGTGGTCTCCTTTCGTGAAGGAGAACTGACGGAAGGCTGTAGGGTTCCGATAAAGAAAGAGCAAAGCCCAAAAACGAAAACGGCGCCTGATGGCGCCGTCTTGGAGAGTGGTTCGCTCGATGTATTAGCGGAACGAGCGGGATGCGATGCTGCGGATGTCGTAACGGCTGACGCCAATATCGGCAAGCGTCTGGTTGGACAGGTTGCCAAGTTCGTTGAGCGTGCGGCGGTAGCTAATCCAGCTCTTTGCAATGCGGATCGGGTTCATGATCTTTTTCCTCAGATGTCTTGTGCAGGCAGCGGGATCGCTGTCTCTGCGGTTGACATCTATATAATCGAGCTCCCCAATATTGTGCAGTGCAAATAAAAGGCGTCTGCTATGCAATTGTGCAATCTGATGCTCGCTAACTGTGCAGAGCACGATTTTTGAGCGGGCCAGGAATTAGCACTTCCGCAACTTTTGCGGCGGTCTGGCCGGCAGGCAAAAAGAAAACGCCCGCTGCGGAGGCAGCAGGCGTTTTGGGAAGGCAATCTGCTTGGGAGGAGCAGCGATTACCTGTACTTAGCGGGCGGAAGCTTCGCGAGCAACGCGATGGATGTCCGAACGGTCGATGCCGAGATCATGCAATTCGCGGTTGGTCATGCGGCCGAGTTCAGTAACGGTCTGACGATACTTGCGCCAGTTATTGAAAGAGCGAGAGAAGTTCATGTTAATCCCCTTTCCTAGGGCTTGGTCCCGCCAGCAGCCTGTCTTCGGCGCTGACCTCTATTTGATGACCAGAATATATGTTGCGGCGCGAAGAACTAACAGAGCCAAGATTTCAAGACACCTATGCGTGATTCGCAGGGCTCAGGCCGAGATTCACACGCTTTAGCCATTTTCTGGTCAACGAATAGGCAGAATGATTTTTTCTCAGGCTGCCATTTTCGCAGATGGATATTTGGTCTGCCGGGGGGCGTCCGCGAATGGTCTTTCCCGTAGGTGCATTTTCTCGATGCGTCTCGGCGAGCAACAACAGGCCTCGCGCTCTGAAGCGCTCTCCCGACGGCCCCAGGCGGCTTAACGCTTGCTTCACCCTGATTTGCGCGAAAGCTCGAAAAGGCAGCATGCTAATCGTTTAACCACCTGTTAAGCAAAACGCCCACCGGGGGAGGATCCGGTGGGCGTCATGATGGTGACTGGCAACTGGGAGGAGGAGTGTTGCCAGTCTATCGCAGGGCGCTGGGAGGAGGAGTGCGCGTCTGCGAATCTCGTCACGGACAAATGGTCCGCAGGCATCCGGTAACCCGGGCCGGGGTGCCATCCCCGTGCTTCGATAAACAGTTAAATAGTATGACTTTTGATCTTTTTGCAGTGCAATATGATCATGAGGGCTATGCGGCTCATGCATGCCTTTTCTGCGGTAATCATATATTAGCAATGCCGCGGTTAGTGTTTCGTTAACGGCTGCCCCAATTTAGACCAGTGAGGAATTTGCATATTTCAAATGCCGACGTTTGCGTGCGCCGATCCTGCGCTATAAGTGCGTAGGCCGAATATGGCGGATCATTGCGGGGTAGGGCATGTATCGCGGCAGGTTGGAGCGTGATCTCTCGCTCTGGGTGGAGAAGGGACTGATCGAGGAAAAGACGGCGGAGACACTGCTGGCCGAATATGACGCGCGCCCGGCAAGTTTCAGCCTCGGCCGCGTGCTGATGGGGCTGGCGGCGATACTGCTTGGCGCGGCCCTGCTACTGCTCGTCGCCTCGAACTGGGAGTATATTCCGCGCCTCGTGCGCGTAGGCCTCATGCTGGCGCTCATCTGGGCTGTTCATATCGGCGCCGCACTTCTTTTTATGCGTGGTGCGCTGGCGACCGCTAACGGTTTGCTTATCATCGGTGCCCTCAGCTTCGGCGGCGCCATCTCCCTTATCGGCCAGATGTATCATCTCTCAGGCGACGAGCAGACGGTCATGTATCTCTGGTTTGCCGTTGCAGCTGTTTCGGCAATCCTTTTCCGCTCGGCCGCGGTGACCGTTGTCGCCGGCTTCCTCTCCTGGGCCTCCTTTGCCGTGTACATCGAGAATTACGATACGCGTTGGTTCGGCTTCGGCCCCTACGCGCCGCTGGTGATGGCGGCTGTTGTTCTCGGGCTGGTGCGCTTTACGGGCGCCGATCGCGCCCGCCATCTCGCCTATCTGTTGGTAATCGGCTGGCTCGCATGGCTTTATGCGCTGACGGAAGAGATCTCGGTAGCGATCACCTTCGCCGTCCTCGGCATGGTGGCTTTCCTGCTGACCGCCTTGCCCGTCCGACCGATTTCCACGCTCGTCAGGACCGCAGGTGCCGCCCCGGCATTCTATAGCTTCCTCGTCGCCATCATGGGATTGTTCCTGCTTCACACCGAAATGGACGAAGGCGGGCGTATGGTCGTCGTCGGCCTGCTGACGCTTGCTGCCGCCGTTGTGGCGATCGTGCTGCATGGCCGGGACAATGGCGCGGTACGCTATCTGGCCTACGGCGCCTTCGCCGCCGAGATGCTCTATCTGGCCTCGGTGACGGTCGGCACGATCTTGGGCACGTCGAGCCTCTTCCTGTTCTCGGGCCTGGTGGTCGCAGCCGTCGCCTGGGTTGTCATCCGCCTCGAAAGACGTTTCGCGGCCGGACCGGGATCAGTCGAGGCAGGGGAGGAACGCGCATGAGCTTTGTCTTCGCAAAACCGCAGGCCGGCCGCTTCTATATTGTTGCCGCAATCCTCGTCGCTGGCTTGCAGACGCTGATCCTCGGTTACATCATCCAGAGCCGTGCTTCCATCCTGGCAAGCGGCACCGAAGTATTGCTGAAGACGGCCCCGGTTGATCCGCGCGATTTCCTGCGTGGTGACTACGTGGTGTTGAATTACGATATATCGTCGGTCCCGGTCTCGACAGTCACCGGCGGCATTCCGGCAGAAGCCGGCGAGCAGACCCTGTGGGTACGCCTCAAGCGCCAGCAGGATGGCTTCTGGGGTATCGTCGAATCGTCATTCAAGGAATTGCCGGCAGCATCAGATACCGTCGTGCTGCGCAGCATGCCTTTCTATAGTTATGGTCCTAATAATGGCGAAACCATCCGGGTCGAATACGGGATCGAGCGCTATTACGTGCCGGAAGGCAAAGGCAAGCCGCTGGAGGAGGCCCGCAACGAGGGTGTCGTTTCGATTGCCGCCAGCGTTTCGTCTTCGGGTGCCGCGCAGATCCGCAGCCTCGTCGTCGACGGTAAGCCGGCCTACGAGGAGCCGCTCTACTGAGAGGCGAGGCGGGTGACGGAAGGGACGCGCTTTTACCCGCAAATCCCTGTCATTTGCCGTTCATTTTTCCTTTGCCTGTTCTAAATCGGGTGATATAGAGACGCCGCGCTCCGGAAGGCCTCATGCGCAGGCATATGCATGCGGTTTTGCGAACGCGGGTATGGTGAAATTGGTAGACACGCCAGATTTAGGTTCTGGTGCCGCAAGGCGTGGGAGTTCAAGTCTCTCTACCCGCACCAAGCTGCCTTGCAGGGCGGGAGGACTGGAACTTGGTTGTCCCGGATACCCGGAAAGCGAGTGCTGTTCCGCTTCGAACGGAACGAACAGGAATTGAGAAAAGCCACGCGCGGCAGTTGGCCGGCGTCGTGCTCACCGAAACGAACGGCGTCTGGGCACGGCCGCCACTGAAATGAAGGTAGGAAGACATGCAGGTTATCGAAACGCTCGCTGAAGGGCTGAAGCGCGAAATCAAGGTCGTTATCCCGGCCAAGGACATGGAGAACAAGCTGAACGAACGTCTTGCCGACGTAAAGGACAAGGTTCGCATCAACGGCTTCCGTCCTGGCAAGGTTCCGACCGCCCACGTCAAGAAGCTTTACGGCAAGTCCATCATGGCCGATCTCGTCAACGAGATCGTTCGCGACCAGCCGACCCAGATCCTGTCCAGCCGTGGCGAAAAGTCGGCTACCCAGCCGGAAATCAACATGACGGAAGACAAGGACGAGGCAGACAAGATCCTTGCCGCCGAGCAGGATTTCGAATTCACCCTGTCTTATGAAGTTCTCCCGCCGATCGAGCTGAAGTCCAACGCGGGCATCAAGGTCACGCGCGAAGTCGTTGACATCTCCGACGACGAGGTCAACGAGCAGGTTCTCAAGGTCGCTGAAAGCGCTCGCGACTACGCCGAAAAGAAGGGCAAGGCTGCCAACGGCGACCGCGTAAAGATGGACTATGTCGGCAAGGTCGACGGCGTTGCCTTCGACGGCGGTACCGATCAGGACGCTGAATTGGTTCTCGGCTCCGGCCGCTTCATCCCGGGCTTCGAAGACCAGCTCGTCGGCCTCAAGGCTGGCGACGAGAAGACCATCACCGTAACCTTCCCGGCCGACTATCCGGCGAAGAACCTCGCTGGTGCGGAAGCCACCTTCGACGTCACCGTCAAGGAAGTTGCTTCTCCGGCTGATGTCGAGATCAACGACGAACTCGCCAAGAAGCTTGGCCTCGAATCTGCCGATCGCCTGAAGGAAATCGTCCGTGGCCAGATCGAATCCCAGTACGGTTCGCTCACGCGCCAGAAGCTGAAGCGCCAGATTCTCGATCAGCTCGACGAGCTGTACAAGTTCGAAACCCCGTCCAAGCTCGTCGAAGCCGAATATAACGGCATCTGGAACCAGGTCAGCAATGACCTCGCCCAGTCCGGCAAGACCTTCGAAGACGAAGACACGACCGAAGAGAAGGCCCGCGAAGAATATCAGAAGCTCGCCGAGCGCCGTGTCCGTCTCGGTCTCGTTCTCTCCGAAATCGGCGAAAAGGCCGGCGTCGAGGTCAGCGAAGACGAAATGCAGCGCGCGATCTATGAACAGCTGCGTCAGTATCCGGGCCAGGAAAAGCAGATCCTCGAGTTCTTCCGCAGCCAGCCGGGTGCCGCCGCTTCGATCCGCGCGCCGATCTTCGAAGAAAAGGTCATCGACCACCTGCTGACCGAAATCGCCGTCACCGACAAGAAGGTGACCAAGGAAGAGCTGCTCGCCGACGAAGAAGGCGAAGTTTCCAACAAGGCCGATGCCAAGAAGGCCGCACCGAAAAAGAAGGCTGCCGCCAAGACTGAGGCTTCTGCCGAAGCCGCTGAAGGCGAAGAAGCCGCTGCTCCGAAGAAGAAGGCAGCTCCGAAGAAGAAGGCTTCTGAAGACAGCGCCGAATAATCGGGTCTTCCTGTTGAAACTCAAAAGCCCTGCCGCTTGCGGCAGGGCTTTTTCGTTTAGGCTATGAAGTCAGGCGCTGAAATCAGGCAGGCTGTGCGCCGGCCTGACGGCTCTGTCAGACGGCTTTGCGTGTGTGGGTCAGTTCGGCAACCTTCTTGATGTGGTTGACGGCAGCCGTGCCGCCGGCCGTCTTGGTGAAGAGATCCAGAACGTCTTCGTCATCGTCACCGACGGGGGTCAGAGCCTTGTCCATATAGGTCTTGGCGCCGGCATCACGCGCAATCAGGAAGGCCGAGACGCTGAGGCCGATGATCGTGCCGGCAAGCGAGAGATGCTTGCGGGCGGTATCGAAGGCAAAACGCGGCCAGAACAGCAGCGGATGTTCGCGCTTCAGTTCAGGACGCCGCTCCGAAGGATGTTTCAGGCGCAGAAGGCCACTCTGCAACGGATGGACATTCTCCAGCGGTACGGTGGTCGCAAACGAGACCAGGACCTTGACGAGACTGCTCAGCTTGATGCCGGTCGCCACAGCGCGGCGCAGCAGGGTCTTCATATGGTCAGGCGAGTAGTAGAGCGACCAGGCCTCCTGGTAGATATCTTCCCACTCCCGCTTGCTCATCTTCGGATGCGCCGTGCAGACATGCTCGACATCGTAGATATTCAGATCGGCATCCATCTCGACGCCCTTCTTCCAGAGAACCTGATGGTCCTCGGAGCCGGGGAGCGGCGTGAGAACGAAGAATTCGATGACGTCGAGCGGCAGCTCTTCCTGAATGATCTTGATGTCGCGTCGGATCGATTCCGGCGTGTCTGCCGGGAAGCCCAGAATATAGCCGGCAAGCGTCATGATGCCCTGCGCCTTCCAGGCAAGCAGCATCTTGCGATATTCGGTGATCTTGTTCTGGTTCTTCTTGGCTGCGGTCAGATTGTCCGGATTGACGTTTTCGAGACCGATGAAGACGCGGGTGACGCCGGCGCGCTTCGATTTTTCGATGAAGTTCGGGATCTTGTGGCACAGCGTGTCCACCTGGATCATCAGGCCGAGCGGAATGCCGTCTTTTTCTCTCAGCTCGATCAGCCGGTCGAAGATCGCTTCCCAATCCTTGTTACGGGCAAAATTGTCGTCGGTGATGAAGAATTTATGGATACCCTGCGCCCAGTTCATCCGCACCAGCTTCTCGACATCGTCGGCGGAACGGAAACGGGACTTGCGGCCCTGCACGTTGATGATCGTGCAGAAGGAACATTGATAGGGGCAGCCGCGGCCTGCATCGAAACTGGTACTGAGGCCAAGCGTGCGCTGGATATTGTCTTTCGGCAGGAAGGGCACCGGCGTGCCGCCGATGCCGGGAAGGTCGTTCATGAAATTGTAGAGCGGCTTCAATTCACCGGCGGCCGCATCGCGCAGCACCAGCTCCAGCCGTCCTTCGGCCTCGCCGGCAAACATCGAAACGCCCATCTTGCGGCATTCCTCAAGGCCGATCGCATCGCCGTCGAGCATCGACAGGCATCCCGATATATGGAAGCCACCCATCGAAACCGGCAGCCCGGCATCGCGGAATGGACGGGCGATATCGAGCGCACGGGGATACTGGTTGGATTGCACGCCGATAAGCGCAATCATCCCGAAATTGTCGTTGCGCTTGAACTGCGACAGCAGCGCCGCAAAATCGATGCGTGTATTGGTCTCGTCGATGACTGTGATGTCGATTGCGGTATCGGCGCCAAGAATCTGCCGCTCGGCACAATCCGCGGCAATCCCGTAGATGGCTGCCAGCGAATTGGAGGGGATCATTGCCCGCCACCAACGGATCACATACCCGTCATCGTCATAGTGCGACGGCTTTATCAGGATGAACTGAAACCGTCTGCGGGCAGCCTCTGAAGTATCGGACAAACTATCTATCTTTCGTTGTGGTCTGCATTGCTGGACTTTCTGGTACTGCAGGCCGGTCTAAGACATGGATTTCAGGCTGTCGAAAGGCGCACCCCATACTTGGGAAGGCAATAAGCAAAACGCAACAGAACAATGCAAGGTGCGAACACCCTGACCTTACCAATATCTTTTGACATAGGATATAGGTAGTTGGCGCAGGGCACAGGCAATCACCAGTAGCGTGCAACGAGACGCTCCGCGGAAAAATAAAATTAAATATCAGCGACCTACGTTCTGCCGCCTGGAAAGGCGAGGGCGTTCCCCTCGCTTCCTTAAAGTTCGGACTTTATATCGCCCATGCGGTTCCACGCATCGAGGCCGGCGATTTTGTAGGCCTCGGCCAGCGTCGGGTAGTTGAAGGTATTTTCGACGAAATATTCGACTGTACCCTTCAGGTTCAGCACGGCCTGGCCGATATGTACCAGTTCGGTCGCACCTTCGCCAACGATGTGCACGCCGAGCAGCCGGCGCGTCTTCAACGAGAAGATCAGCTTCAGCAAGCCGGTATCGAGGCCCATGATGTGGCCGCGCGAGGTCTCGCGGAAGCGGGCGATGCCGCATTCATAGGGAATGCCGCGCTCCTTCATTTCCTCTTCCGTCAGGCCGCAGGTGGAGATTTCTGGCACGGCATAAATGCCGTAGGGGAAGTATTTCTGCGGCTCCTTGGCGACGGCGCCGATCGCCACGCGTGCTGCGATACGGCCCTGTTCCATCGAAGTCGAGGCAAGGCTCGGGAAACCGACGACGTCGCCGGCGGCATAGATGTTCGGTACCGAGGTCTGGAAAGTCTCGGGATTGACCTTCAGACGGCCGCGGCTGTCGGCTTCGATGCCAACGGCCTGCAGGTTCAGCGTATCGGTGGCGCCCATGCGCCCGGCGGCAAAAAGCACCATGTCGGTCACGAGATGCCGGCCGCTGTCGAGCGTCAACTGCACCTTGCTGGTATCAAGCCGCTCGACCTTTTCTGCCTTCGTGCCGAGCAGTAGCTTCATATTGCGGTCGCGCAGTTGATAGGTGAAGTCCTCGACGATTTCCTTGTCGATGAAGTCGAGCATGGTCGACTTCGGATCGATGACGGTTACCGCCGTATCCAGCGCCGAAAAGATCGTCGCATATTCGATGCCGATAACACCGGCGCCGATGACGACCATCGTGCGCGGTAGTTCTTCGATATCGAGCAGCTCGTCGCTGTCGAGCACGGTCTTGTTATCGAACGGCATGTAGTCAGGCCGGAAGGGCTTGGTGCCGACGGCGAGCAGAATGCTGGCGCCGGTCACCGTCATCGTATCGCCGTCGTCCTTGATGACCTGCAGGGTGTTGGCGTCAACGAAGCTTGCCTTGCCGCGGATGTGCTGGACGCGATTGCGGGCGAACTGGTGTTCGAGCACTTCGACTTCATGATCGAGCGTGATCAGCAGGCGGCGGCGCAGGTCTTCGGCACTGATCTCCTGCTTCACGCGGTAGCTGCGGCCGTAGAAGCCGCGCTCACGCCAGCCGGAAAGATTAAGTGCGGTCTCGCGCAGCGTCTTCGAAGGGATTGTACCGGTATGGACGGACACGCCGCCGACACGCTTTCCTTGCTCGATGACCAGCACTTTCTTGCCGAGTTTTGCAGCCTGGATTGCGCCGCGGCGCCCTGCCGGACCGCTGCCGACTACCACGAGATCGTACTGGAACATCTTTAGCCCCGAACTGGAATTGGAATCATATTGCGACGCGAAATGTCGCGCGTTCATCGGTAGCCGGTCAATGTTACAGTTTGTATTCCGGCGCAGTTTAGGAGTTCAAAAAGCCAAACATCGGCTCAAGCCGCTCGAATGTGCGGTCCATTGCGTAGGCGCCGATGAAGAAAAGCGACAGATGGCCGTATGTCAGCGAGATCTGCGATTCCGCCGCCATCTCGCCCTCCTTGGCGATGCCGGCGACGTAGATGGCTGAAGCCAGTCCCGTACGGTCGGCACCGGCCTTGCAGTGAATGAGCATCGGCTTGGGCGCGGCGGCCATGATCGCCATCAGCTGGCGCCCTTCCTCGATGGAGAGCTCCTTGGTCGCTGACATGCGGAAATCGATATGCTGGACATTGAGGCCCTTTGCAGCCGCGACCTCGTTGTCGTACCAGGCCTCGCCGCTGCTGTCGCCGCGCAGGTTCAATACGGTTTTGATGCCGTATTCCTTGACGAGTTCGCCAAGCTTTGCGGGGGAGGGCTGGGCGGAGCGGTAGACCTGACCATCGACGACCGCATGCACATTGGTCGAAAGCTGCAGGTAGCCCAGATAGAGACCGGTCACGACGAGCAGCAGAAGTGTCAGCCGTATCAGCGATCGAAGGCTCGGCGGCGCGTACAAGCGACCAGGAAAAACGCCCATATTTCCCATCCTGTTGTCAGTCCTTCAGCTTGGAGAACGCCAAAATGGCTTTTTCATGCCCTCGCCGGAGTCCTATATCAAACGCAGGCCTTTGAGGCTCGCTTGCCCGTCTTTGCCGATGATGATGTGATCGTGGATGGCAATACCGAGCGGCTTTGCAGCATCGATGATCATCTTCGTCATGTCGATATCGGCCCGCGATGGAGTGGGATCGCCTGAAGGATGATTGTGCACCAGAATCAGCGCCGTTGCCGAAAGCTCGAGCGCTCGCCTTACTACCTCACGCGGATAGACAGGCGTATGGTCCACCGTGCCATGCCCCTGCACCTCGTCGGCGATCAGCGCATTGCGTTTGTCGAGGAAGAGAATGCGGAATTGTTCGCGCGTCTCATGTGCCATGGCCGCATGACAATATTGGACGACCGACGACCAGGAGGAGAGCACCTGCTTGCCTTTAAGCTCGCTCTTCAGCGTGCGATGGCTGATGGTGGATATCAGCTTCAGGTCCAGCGCCACCGTCTCTCCGACGCCTTTGATTTCCTGCAGCAGTGCTGCCGGTGCGCCAAAGACGCCGGCAAGTGATCCGAAGCGATCGATCAGCGCCTTGGCGATCGGTTTCGTGTCGCGGCGCGGGATCAGCCGGAAGAGTAGCAGTTCGAGGATCTCATAGTCGGCGAGCGCCGTATCGCCGTTCTCACGGAAGCGGTTGCGCAGCCTCTCGCGATGGCCGTGATAATGTTCTTCCCTGGCGGGCAGGGCGGCTTTTTTTGCAGGAACCGCCGCCTTTGCCGGCTGTCCGAAAAACGCCCGTTCGTCCACGGCGATATCCTCGTCCATGTCGAAAGGCAATTCGTCATCGCCAGCCTGCGGAACGGGGCCTTTCGCCATGGAGACCGTCATCCGTTCAGCGGCGGCAGGCCCGGCCGGTCGAGACCGGCGGGCGAGAGCGTGAAGATATCGCAGCCATTCGCCGTCACGCCGATCGTATGTTCGTACTGCGCTGACAGCGAGCGGTCACGCGTTACGGCGGTCCAGCCGTCCGCCAGCACCTTCACATGCGGGCGTCCGAGATTGATCATCGGTTCGATGGTGAAGATCATGCCCTCCCGTAATTCCGGTCCTTCATTGGCGCGGCCGTAATGCAGGATGTTCGGCGAATCGTGGAAGAGACGCCCGACACCGTGGCCGCAGAAATCGCGTACGACGGAGCAGCGCTCGGCTTCGGCATAGGTCTGGATCGCTTCGCCGATCGCGCCGGTGCGTGCGCCGGGATGAACGGCGGCGATGCCGCGCATCAGCGACTCATAGGTCACTTCGAGCAGCCGCTCGGCAGCGCGTTTGATCTGGCCGACCGGATACATGCGGCTCGAATCCCCATGCCAGCCGTCGACGACAAAGGTCACGTCGATATTGACGATATCGCCCTCGCGAAGCGGTTTGTCATCGGGAATGCCGTGGCAGACCACATGATTGATCGAAGTGCAGGTGGATTTCGTATAGCCGCGATAGTTCAGCGTCGCCGGATAAGCGCCGTGATCCATGCCGAATTCGAAAACGAAGCGGTCGATTTCATTGGTTGCGAGACCCGGCTTGACGATATCGGCAAGCGCATCGAGACAGCGCGCGGTCAGTTGGCACGCATTGCGCATTCCCTCGAATGCTTCGGGACCATAAAGCCTGATGGCGCCGGTATTCTTCGGCGGCGCGGAGGAGGCTTCGATATAATTCACCATTGCAAGGCCTTAGCAGAAATTGTCGTCTCTTTTCATAATGCAGCTATGCCGGGTTCGTCCATCGCGATCAACCGCATGGGCAAGATTTCTCGGACGCGTCATACCGGGTGAAAAGATGCCGCCGGGCCGCCCACCAGCGTCAGCAGAGCTGCAGACCATCAATATCCACAGTCTTGTCAATTAGATAGGATTGTAGGCGGAAAATTCCACTGTTACTCACCGATTGGTGACAGACCGGGGTTGACCGAATGCTGAATGAAACTGCCGTGGCCGCGCTCGAACAGACGGGTGCCACTGAGCCTGAAAAGCGTATCCGCGACAGAAGCGCTACGGAACGCGCTATCCTGAAAGCCGCCAAGAACCTGCTGGCGGAAGAGGGTTTCCAGAATTTCGGCATCAATGCCGTCGCCCGCCGAGCCGGCTGCGACAAGCAGCTCATCTACCGTTATTATGGTGGTCTCGACGGCCTCATCGAGGCGATCGGCGCCGATCTCGGCAACTGGGTCAAGGACCGCATCCCCGAAGATACCGGCGGCATGTTCCTTTTGACCTATGGCGACCTGATGGAGCGGTTGTCGCTGCTTTTCCTGGAAGCGCTGCGCGACGATCCGCTGATGCGCCGCATCGTCGCCTGGGAGGTGTCTGAAAATACCGAACAGGTGAGGCGCCTTTCCGAAGCGCGCTCCAAGGCGCTTGGCCAGTGGCTCGATCGCATGCGCGGTTCGCTGACGCCGCCGAAGGGTGTTGACGTTGTTTCCGTCAATGCCCTGATCTTCGCCTCCATCCAGCATCTTGTGCTTGCCGCCGCCGCAGGCGGGCAATGCGCGGGTCTGGTTTTAAAGAACGGTAAGGACTGGGAGAAGGCGGCAGGTGCGCTGAAGCGGCTGGTGCGCGGCGTCTACGGCTGAATAATCCACAGCCGGCGCCCGGACATTAACCTTAACAATTGGTTTACGTTGCGTGACGCTGGTTAACCCGCCAGTGTGGTGTCAGGTAGAAATGTAACGAGTGTGGACCCGAGTTCAGCCATGGAAACCAGAATCACCAGAACCGCGTTGCTTGTCGCGGCGATGATGTTTTTCGCCGTGCTGGCGCTGGATATAGCCGTGCCCACGCTCGTACTCTGCATCATGGCATCGTCGGTCTGGCTCGTTTCTCTTGATATGCCGGTCCTGCGCAAGCACGAAGGAGAGGCCGCATGAAGTGGTTTCTGATCTTCTGGGCCGGTCCGATCGTCTTCCTGGCAGGATGGTACTGGCTTTCCTATTACGATCTGAACTTCGGCATCTTCATGCTGACGCGGCAGGTCCATGACCTGACATTCCAGGTTTACGGCAAGGTGCTCGGCTTGCCGCCGGAGGAAATTCCCCCGCTGGTCGCCCGCGCCATCGCCATCGACAGCCTCGTCGTCTTCGCCATCATGGGCTTCCGTAAGCGCCGTCAGATTGCGGCATGGTGGAGGGCGCGTCACGCCTCCGTATCGTCTGCCGAGCTCGCCAGCAAGGAAAGCCTGTCAAGCGCTCCCTGAAGGATGAAGCTTGCCGCAGCCGAATCGATCCGTTCGGCGCGTTTAGCCCGCGAAACATCCATTTCCAGCAGGGCACGTTCGGCCGCCACCGTCGATAGCCGCTCATCCCAATAGACAAAGGGAAGGGCGGTTTTCTGCTCCATGTTGCGCACGAAGGCCCGAGTCGCCTGAACGCGCGGCCCTACCGATCCATCCATATTTATCGGTAGGCCGATGACGAAGGCTGAGACCTTTTCTTTCGTTGCGAAGGCCAGCAGGGTCTCGGCATCAATGGTGAATTTCTCGCGCTTGATGACCGGGCGCGGCGTCGCAAAGCGGCGTCCGAGATCGGACATGGCAAGACCGATCGTCTTCGTGCCAAGATCGAGGCCGGCGATTGCCTGTCCGGGACCGAGCGCTTCGGCCAGTTCCTCGATCGTCAGCACCGTCATTGTCATGTCATCCTGTCAAAAGAAATTGAAGCGCCCACCGCTTTTCTTTGCGGCCATATTGGCTATGTCCTTAGAGCAATTCCAGAAAAAGTGCGAAACGGTTTTCCGGCCGGAATTGCTTTGGCTCCAAAATCGTCTTTTGCATCATGTAATAAAGGAGACTTTTCATGAAGATCACCTGGCTCGGCCATTCTGCTTTCCGGATAGAGACGGAAGCCGCCAAAATCCTGATCGATCCGTTCCTGACCTATAATTCGTCCTTCTCCGGACAGGATATCAAGGAAGTGACCAACGGCATCACCCATATCCTGCTGACCCACGGCCATGGCGACCATGTCGGCGATACCGTGGGGATCGCCAAGGAAACCGGCGCCGTCGTTCTTGCCAATGCAGACCTTGCGTCCTGGCTCGGCACCAAGGGTGTCGATAAACTCGAAATGGGCAATACTGGCGGCACGGTCTCGCTTGGCGGCTTCACCGCCACCTTCACCAATGCGCTGCATTCCTCGGCACAGACCACTGAAGACGGTGTTTCCCATTCGCTCGGGAGCGCAAACGGCCTCATGCTGCATTTCGACGACGAGCCGAGCCTCTTCCACATGGGCGACACGGATATCTTCTCCGACATGGCGCTGATCAACGAGCTGCATCAGCCGGATATCGGCATCGTGCCGATCGGCGATCGCTTCACCATGGGCGGCGCGGTGGCGGCTCTTGCCTGCCAGCGCTACTTCAACTTCAAGACAGCCATTCCCTGCCACTACGGCACCTTCCCGATCATTGACCAGACGCCGGAAAAATTCATTGCCGGTATGGAAGCGTCGAAGACGCAAGTGAAGGCGCCGAGGCCTGGCGAAAGCCTGTCGCTCTGATACATGAGCCCTCAAATCCCGGTGGATTTGAGGAGAGGAATTCTGCGTTGCCGAAAAGGCAAACCCGTTGCACAGGACGGACATGGCCTTTATAGCGATAGGAAAATTCCTATCCGGAGAATGCTATGTCCGTCGATCTCGCCACCGTTAAGCGCGTTGCGCGCCTTGCCCGTATTGCCGTCTCGGAAGAAGAGGCAAATCGCATGGTCGGTGAGTTGAATGGCATCCTCGGCTTCGTCGAGCAGCTTTCCGAAGTTGACGTCGAAGGTGTCGAGGCTATGACCTCGGTCACGCCGATGGAGATGAAGAAGCGGACCGATGTCGTCAATGACGGCAACAAGGCCGCCGATGTCGTTGCCAATGCCCCGATCACCGACCACAATTTCTTCCTGGTGCCGAAAGTCGTCGAATAAGGCGCTCAACGCCTCTTTCCGACCCTGTTGCCATTTTCAGATCTGAAGCGAAAACACGATGAGCGAACTCACCAGCCTGACCATTGCCGAAGCCCGCCAGAAGCTGCGCGCCAAGGAGATCACCGCGAGCGAACTGACCGAAGCCTATATCTCGGCGATCGACGCGGCCAATGGCCAGCTCAATGCCTATATCAAAGTCACGCCGGATCTCGCCCGCGTCATGGCGAAGAATTCCGACGAGCGGATCGCAGCCGGCAAGGCAGGCGATCTCGAAGGCATCCCGCTCGGCATCAAGGATCTGTTCGCGACCGTCGGCGTGCACACCCAAGCCTGCAGCCACATTCTCGACGGTTTCGAGCCGCGTTATGAATCGACCGTAACCCAGAACCTCTGGGATGACGGTGCCGTCATGCTCGGCAAGCTCAACATGGACGAGTTCGCGATGGGCTCTTCCAACGAGACTTCGCATTATGGCGCAGTCATCAATCCCTGGCGCGCCGCAGGCTCCAACCAGCAACTCGTTCCGGGTGGCTCATCTGGCGGTTCGGCTTCAGCCGTTGCCGCGCATCTTTGCGCCGGTGCTACCGCGACCGACACCGGCGGCTCGATCCGCCAGCCGGCCGCCTTCACCGGCACCGTCGGCATCAAGCCGACCTATGGTCGCTGCTCGCGTTGGGGCACGGTTGCCTTCGCTTCCTCGCTCGATCAGGCCGGCCCGATCGCCCGCGATGTTCGCGATGCCGCAATTCTCCTGAAGTCGATGGCAAGCATCGATGCCAAGGATACGACCTCGGTCGATCTGCCGGTTCCGGATTATGAGGCCGCCATCGGTAAATCGTTGAAGGGCATGAAGATCGGCATTCCGAACGAATACCGCGTCGACGGCATGCCGGACGAGATCGAAGCCATCTGGCAGCAGGGCATCGCCTGGCTGAAGGATGCTGGCGCGGAGATCGTCAACATCTCGCTGCCTCACACCAAATATGCGCTGCCGGCCTATTACATCGTGGCACCCGCCGAAGCCTCTTCGAACCTCGCTCGTTACGACGGCGTGCGCTACGGCCTGCGCGTTGACGGCCAGGATATCGTCGATATGTACGAAAAGACGCGCGCCGCCGGCTTCGGCAAGGAAGTCAAACGCCGCATCATGATCGGCACCTATGTGCTGTCGGCCGGCTATTACGACGCCTATTACCTGCGCGCCCAGAAGGTTCGCACGCTCATCAAGCGCGACTTCGAACTCGCCTTCGATGCCGGCGTCGACGCCATCCTGACGCCGGCCACCCCGTCGTCCGCCTTCGGCGTTGCCGACGAGAATCTCGCCGCCGATCCGGTCAAGATGTACCTCAACGACATCTTCACGGTGACGGTCAACATGGCCGGCCTGCCGGGCATCGCCGTTCCCGCCGGTCTGGACCATAAGGGCCTGCCGCTTGGCCTGCAGCTCATCGGCAAGGCCTTCGACGAGGAAACCCTCTTCAAGACCGCCCATGTCATCGAACAGGCCGCCGGCAAGTTCACGCCGGCCAAGTGGTGGTAACTGGCTTGACGATCCAAAAGATTACAGACGCCGACCATAAAATGGTCGGCGTTGTTGATTCTGCCGGTGCGTTTGAAGACGCAATTGGCCCAGCGCTAGCACAGCCGCTGCACGCTTGGCAGCCTGACGCTTGATCAGATTCTTGAGCGTAAGGTGCGAGGACATGGCGACGATCGGCATTGAGGTCTCCGGTATCGAACTCAAAGATGTGATCCTGCCGGGCGAGATGCGCGAGATTCTCAACCAGGTCGTTGCTGCTAAGAAGCAGGCCGAAGCGAACGTCATTCGCCGCCGTGAGGAAACGAATGCCACGCGTTCGCTCCTCAACACGGCAAAGGTCATGGCCGAAACCCCGGTCATGCTGCGTCTGAAGGAGCTGGAGGTCCTTGAAACCATCGCCGGCAAGGTTGGTCACCTGACCATCCACACGGTACGGGCGGGTTGATGAACGACATCATCAATCTTCGCGATTGAAGAAAAGCAGGTGCTGTCTCGGATTTCGGGGCGGCGCCTGTTATAGAGGGAGGACTTTGCGGGGAGGACCTCATGCCGAAACGGGATCTTGCGCGGTTGATCGAGGCCTTTGATCGCCTCGCTGCCAGCGGCTTCAAGGTGGGTGCGGAGTGGGAGGCGGTTCACGAAATCTGCCAGAACCATGAAGGCGAACAGCCCTTCGATTGGGGCCATGCGCTTTGTCATCGCGTCGAAGGCGACGACTGGAACGCCGGCTACTGGTATCGCCGCGCCGGCAAGACGGTCGGCGCGGGCACGATTGCCGAGGAGTGGACGGCGATGCGTCCGGAGCTTTCCGAAAAGCTCTGAAACTCTGCCGGCCGCACAGCAACTTTGCTGCACGGCCAAGCTCTTGTCAGACCTATCTGTTATCGAGTTGTGACCTGACCAGTTTCAGCCCTCTGTCCGTGATCCGATAAGGCTGGCCGGCGGAGGATTTGATCGCCTTCAGCCGTTTCAGCTTACGGAAAAGCTCCAGACCGAAGCCGGGATAGACCCAGCCGTCGCGGGTGAAGCAGTTCACCGTTTCGATCTTCTTATTGTCGTCGCGGGTAATTTCGATACGGCCGCCCTGGGCCATAAGGTGCAGGATGCGCTGTTCTGCGCGCGAGATGTCCATTGCTGTCGATCCGGAAACACGCCTTCATGAAGGCGCACGAAAACGATTTGGCGTTCGGGCTTAGCCGATACGCCGCGGCTTCGTTTTTCGGGTCCATGCGCGCGAGCCTGTGCTTGCGGGCAGGGACCTTTACCGGGACTCAGACAGGTTATACATAAAACACCTCTGGCGTGTCTTTTATCAGCAACCACAATCCGGTCAAGCCGGACGAGGCTTGCGGACAAAAGCCGATCGAAATGCTTTCCCCTTTTATCTCATTGGAGGCACTGGAAAATTGCCCGACTCAATGGTCTACTCTCTGTTGTAGAGCGGAGGTGCCATTGATCCACATTCGCAATGCCCGCGAAGGCGAAACGGAACTCTTGAGCGAGATAGGCTTACGAGCCTGGCAAAGAGCGATGGCATTGATCGGCGAATCGGACGCCATGACGGATGGAGCCCGCAGCGCCTTCCGGACTTTTGTGGATAATAACTGGCTGACCATCACTGTCGTCGAGCAGAACGGACAGGTTGCCGGTTGGGCCGCGCGCGAGGGGCTGGACGAGACGATTTCCGACTTCTGGATCGACCCGAGCTTCAACCGGCAAGGGCTGGGCACTGCACTCTTGGAGCGTATCGAGGCCGATATATTTGAGCGGGGCTTCGAGGAGGCGGCAATGCAGACCCACTCGGGAAATTCCGAGGCAATCGCCTTCTTTCAGAAGCACGGCTACTCGATCCACTGGCTCTCGGTCGCCTATAATCCGAAGCTCGATCGTGACGTACCGTCCGTCGGGCTTACTAAGCATCTCGGCCCGCAGGAGCCAGAAGGTTACGGCCCCGGTTTCTAACCGCTGAAAGCCTTGCACCGGCAGGCCATTTCCTTTACCTCACCAGTAGAAAAGAACAGCCTTCGAAGAGCATCTCATGACCATTGTCGACGTTCGCACGCCTGATCCGAAACGTTATATCCCCGGCGCCACCGGCGATTGGGAAGTCATCATCGGCATGGAAGTCCATGCCCAGGTGCTCTCCAATTCCAAGCTTTTCTCCGGAGCCTCGACGGAATTCGGCAAGCCGCAGAATTCGAACGTGTCGCTCGTCGATGCGGCCATGCCCGGCATGCTGCCTGTCATCAACGAGGAATGTGTCAAGCAGGCGGTGCGCACCGGTCTCGGCCTGAAAGCTGAGATCAACAAGCGCTCGGTCTTCGATCGTAAGAACTATTTCTATCCGGACCTGCCGCAGGGCTACCAGATCTCGCAGTATAAGGACCCGATCGTCGGCGAGGGCAAGATCGTCATCTCGCTCGGCCCGGATCGTGAGGGCAAGTTCGAGGATATCGAGATCGGTATCGAGCGCCTGCATTTGGAGCAGGACGCCGGCAAATCGATGCACGACCAGCATCCGACCATGTCCTATGTGGACCTCAACCGTTCCGGTGTGGCGCTGATGGAAATCGTCTCCAAGCCGGATATGCGCACGTCCGATGAGGCAAAGGCCTACATGACGAAGCTGCGCTCGATCGTGCGCTACCTCGGCACCTGTGACGGCAACATGGATGAAGGCTCCATGCGCGCCGACGTCAACGTCTCCGTGCGCCGTCCGGGTGAGTCTTTCGGCACGCGCTGCGAAATCAAGAACGTCAACTCCATCCGTTTCATCGGCCAGGCGATCGAATTCGAAGCCCGCCGGCAGATTGGCATTCTCGAGGATGGCGGCACGATCGATCAGGAAACCCGCCTGTTCGACGCGAACAAGGGCGAGACGCGGTCCATGCGCACCAAGGAAGATGCGCATGATTATCGCTATTTCCCCGATCCGGACCTGCTGCCGCTCGAATTCGACGACGCCTTCATCAGTGATCTGGCCCAGCATCTGCCGGAACTGCCCGACGACAAGAAAGAGCGTTTCGTTCGCGAGCTTGGTCTCTCGATCTACGACGCCTCCGTGCTCGTCTCGGAAAAGGCGATTGCCGATTATTTCGAAGCCGTTGCCGAAGGCCGCGACGGCAAGACGGCTGCCAACTGGGTCATCAACGATCTGCTCGGCGCACTGAACCGCACCGGCAAGGATATCGAGGAAACGCCGGTTTCTCCGGCTCAGCTCGGTGCGATCATCGACCTCATCAAGGCTGAGACCATCTCCGGCAAAATCGCCAAGGACGTCTTCGAGATCGTCCTCAACGAGGGTGGCGATCCCACAGAGATTGTTGAAAGCCGCGGCCTGAAGCAGGTGACGGATACAGGCGCGATCGAAAAGGCCGTCGATGAAATCATCGCCGCCAACCCGGATCAGGTTGCCAAGGTCAAGGCAAAGCCGACGCTTGCCGGCTGGTTCGTGGGGCAGGTCATGAAGTCGACCGGCGGCAAGGCCAACCCGCAGGCCGTGCAGGCTCTCGTCAAGGCAAAGCTCGGCATCGAGGAATAAGCCAACGGCATTA